>Ga0226835_1000297_pt1:0-65000 | contig 71351 bp, 48 predicted proteins | sample LAC_MetaG_1_FD_163627 | JGI IMG/M metagenome (GOLD analysis project Ga0226835, IMG submission 163627) | Anaerobic ammonium oxidizing microbial communities from anammox membrane bioreactor (MBR) in UC Berkley, California, United States -... | ecosystem: Engineered > Bioreactor > Anaerobic...
TGTCGCCGAAGGAGAACTTCAGGATCGACTTGTTGCGGTTGTTGAAGACCTCGTGCTGCTCGGCGCGAATGCCCAGGTTCAGCGTCAGCTTGCCCATGCGCCACTGGTCCTGGATGTAGAGGGCGTAGTAGTCCTGGGGCTTCTTGGTGGCGCCGGACTGGTTGGTCCAGGTGAAGTAGTCGAGGGGGGTGATGACCCCGCTCACCACCCGCTCCCGGTAGTATCCCTGGGAGTTGTACACGGTACCGGTCTTGGGCTTGAGGCCCAGGTACTCGATGCCGGCCTTGAACTGGTGGGAGCTGGCACCGGCATCCAGGTAGTAGTTGCCGGTGAGCAGCAGGCCATCACGATCGCGCTTGGACTGATAGTGGGAGTAGGGCCCGCCGAAGTTGTACCCGTAGGTGGTGTTGGTGCGGTAGGGGATCTGGTTCCAGAACTCGGTGTCCGGGGCAACGTTGAGTTCCTGCTTGTGGAGCTGGTACTTGGCCTCCATGAAGAAGGACGGCGACAGCACGCCGGTCCACTGCAGGGAGGAGTTGTTGCCGCCCTGGAACTGGTACTGCTCCGCCGATGGCGCATACCCCGCGCCGTACCACCCGCCGCGGAGCGGGCGCAGTTCGATGGGGTCCTCGTTGTAGTGGGCGATGACGCTGTGGCTGGGGTTGACCTGCCAGGTGAGCTTGCCGGAGATGTAGTGCCCCTTGTACGAGGTGCGCCCCTGGGTGAGCTTGCCGTCGATGCGGTCCTGCAGGGTCATGTAGCGGGAGTAGCCGCGGCTGTTGTCGCGCTCCTCGTAGGTGGTGTAAAACCACAGCGCGTCCTTCAGGATCGGACCGCCCAGGGTGGCGATGGGCCGCGCCTCGTCGGTGGCGCCGCCGCCGGTCTTGGGCCGTCCGGTCTCCTTGTCGATGCCGCGCTTGGCCGAGTAATCCGCGTCCTGCTTCACGTACCGACCGGTGAAGGAGAAGTTGTTGCCGCCCGACTTGGTGACGAGGTTCAGGATGCCGCCGGTGGCGCGCCCGTACTCCGCCTGGAAGGCCGCCGTCTGCAGCTGGATTTCGGCGATGGCGTCGAAGTTCAATGCCGTGCCCCAGGTCTGGGTGCGCGGGTCGCCGGTGTCCACGCCGTCGATCATGTAGACGTTGGACGAGTTGGAGCCGCCGGCCACGAACGGGTTGTTCCCCGGCCGCACCGAGGGGGCGAGCTGCATGATGGTCTGGAAGTTACGGTTGACCGGCAGGTTGTCCATGAACTCCCAGTCCACCGTGGTGTCCACGGTCGACTTGGTGGTGTCCACCACTACCCGGTCGGCGGTGACGGTGACGGTTTCCGCGAACTCCGACAGGGTCATCTCGCCCAGGATGGCGGTGTCACGGCCCAGGTTGACGGTGATGCCGGTCTTCTCAACGGTGTTGAAGCCCGCCAGCTCCAGCTTCAGGGAGTAGTCGGAGCCCGGAGGCACCGGCATGAAGCGGAACTTGCCGGCGGTGTCGGTGACGGCCGTGCGGCTGCCCTGCATGGTCGGACCGGAGAGGGTGACCACCACCCCCGGCAGCGGCTGGCCCTGATTGTCCACCACTGTGCCGCTGACCGAACCGTACTGCACCTGCGCCATCGCCGGCATGGCAACCAGGGCGACGGCGACAAACAGAAGCGCTACTTTCCTCATTCGTCCTCCTCCTTTGGGTTGGTGTGGGTGTGTTCCTCGAAAGCTTCTCAAGATCACCGCCTTGCTGGTTTGTCCTCCTTTCCCGCGGGGCGCTGAGCCCGCCTTTCGGGCGGGCGCCATCGCGGATCTGGGGTTCATGGCCAGAACTGCGACGCTGGAAATCCCAGCATCACACCGCATGATGTATCGTACCACGTCCAGAAACCTGCACGCCTGGCTGCCGTGGCGGGGTACGTGCGCGCTATTCCGTGCTCTCCAACTCATGGTGAGAGATGGGTTTTTGTGGCCATGCACGGGTATGGTGGACAGTGCCTTCACGCTCGCCTCATGTACCGGGGATGAAGGACAGCAAGATGGGTGCCAGGGTGTGGGGGCCAGTCGAATTCCATGGCCAAGGGGTCGTACGAGATTTTGGATTTCTGTACGGGGGCTTGAATCATCCGGTCGGCTGGCCGGGAGAGCGGGTGTGGTGGTACCGTCTCTCGCGGTGCGGACTGCCGATTTCGACTACTCCCTGCCGTCGGACAAGGTGGCCCAGGTGGCCCGGCCGCGGGGAACCTCCCGGCTGCTGGTGCTGGATCGCCGGGAGAGTGGGGCGCGGTCGGCGCGGGTGAGCGAACTGCCGGCTCTGCTGGCTCCGGGCGATCTCCTGGTGCTCAACGAGGTGCGGGTGATCCCGGCGCGCCTGCCGGCCCGTCGGCCCGGCGGAGGGGAGGCGGAGTTGCTGCTGGTGCGCCCGCTCGCTGGCAGCGCATGGGAGGTCATGGCCCGCCCCTCCCGGCGACTGCGGGTGGGGATGCGCCTGGCGCTGAAGCGGGGCGTGGCCATCCCGTTGGAGCGCCTGGGTGCCGGGCGCTTTCGGGTGGCCTTCGAGCCGCCACTGCGGGCTGCAACTCTGGAGGAGGTGGGAGAGGTACCCTTGCCGCCATATATCCGCCGTTCCCAGGGCATCGGCGAAGCTGACCGGCAGCGGTATCAGACGGTGTACGCCCGCCATGGGCGAGCCGTCGCGGCGCCCACCGCCGGCCTGCACTTCACCCACGAACTGCTAGCCGCCTGTGCAGCGCGCGGGCTGGAGCTGTGCCGCCTGACCTTGCACGTAGGCCCCGGCACCTTCAAGCCGGTGGGGGTGGAGGACCCGACCCAGCACCAGCTGGACAGCGAGGACTACGAGATATCCCACGCAGCGGCGCACGCCATCAACCGCGCCCTCGCCCTCGGCCGGCGGCTGGTCTGCGTGGGGACCACCTCCTGCCGCACGGTCGAATATGCGGTGACAGTGGGTGGCGGTCGGGTAAGGGCGGGCTCCGGTCGTGCCGACCTGTACATCCTCCCCGGCTATCGTTTTCGTGCCACCGGCGCGCTGCTCACCAACTTTCACCTGCCCCGCTCCACCCTGCTCATGCTGGTGTCGGCGCTGGCCGGGCGAGACCGGGTGCTGGAGACCTACGGCACCGCCCTGGCCAGCGGCTTTCGCTTCTATTCCTACGGCGACGCCATGCTCATCCTCTGACCGCGTCGCGCCATGCGCCGGCCGAGGGGGGCGGAACCGGGGCATCGACCCGCGCGGGTCGGCGCCCGCCCTCCCGGGTCACGGACACCGACACGGTCACGGACACGGTCGCGGGCACCGACACGGACACCGACACCGTCACGGACTCGGCCACCTCCACCGTCACGGGCACGGTCACCGGGCCGGCCGAGGCAAATCGCACCGACCGTGAGAGCGGGCCGGAGGCCCGAGCACCCAGGGGCACGGACACGCGCACCCTCACCGTCACCGTCGCGGGTGGATCAGCCTCCAGGTCAGCGCCCGCACGCGGTCGAAGAGCTCGAGGGCGCGGCGCGCTGCCGGGCCGTTCACCGCGCCGGTCCCCCGCAACAGCCGCGGGTGGCTGTCGGCCTCCAGCGCCGACGCGTAGGCGATGCGCCAGTGGTGGAGACGGTCCCGCCCTTGCCGTCCGGCCCCTTCGGCGAGGCTGCCTGGCACCGAGGAGGCGGAGCGGACGAGCTGATCCGCCAGGGTCCTGAGCGGGACCGGCAACCCGAGCGCCAGGGCGGCGGCGGTGCCGGCGGCCTCGAGGGCCGGCTCGTGGGCGGTGAGCGAGTGCTTCGGGGTCGACGGGGGCGGCGTGGTCCGAGTGGTGTTCATGCTCACCCCAAGTGCGCCCGGGACGGGCGCTGTCAGAAGGGGCGCCGCAGGCGACCGCCCGCAGGGCGGCTCGCCCTTGACAGCGACCGCCCCCTGGCGCTACCCGCACAGCCGAACACCACGAGGCCACGCCGCCCGGGCGGCACCGACACCGCCACGGACACGGGCACGGGCGCGGACACGGACACAGACACCGTTTCGGCCGTGGTAAACCGTGCCTACCGTCAGGGGCGGGCCAGAGGCCCGCAATCCCAGGGCACGGTCACGGTCACATGCACCGACACGGGCACGGACGCGGACGCTGAAACGGTCACCGACGCGGACACGGACACGGACACGGCCACGGGCACGGGCGGCGGCGGCGCGGGCTCCGGGCCTGGGCGCTGGCGATGCCGCGGGGTGCGGCCCGGTTTCCTCCCGTTCGTTCTCCCGCAAAGGCCATAGCCGCCGGGTCGGCCGGCGTCAAGGGCTGGTGCCGCCCTGCGGGCGGTCGCCTACGGCGACCCTTGAGCCCGCCCTCCCCGGCGGCTGGTGGGGGGTTCATGAACGAACGGGAGGAAACCGTGCCAGCGACACCCCCTCGCCCTCTCCAACCCGCCCAGGCCCGGGCCCTCGAGGCCGCCGCCGGGGCGCTCGCCCTCGCCGCGGCCGTGAAGCCCCAGTTCAAGCCCATTGCTGACCAGGTGATTCGCGCTGCCGCGTCGGTCCCCGCCAACCTCGCCGAGGGCCAGGGCCGCTCCGGTCAGGACCGCCTGTACCACTGGCGGGTGGCCTACGGCTCGGCACGGGAGCTCGATGTGCACCTCGCCCTCCTCGCCCACGCCGGGGCCATCGACCGCCCCGCCGCCACCCGGGTGCTGGCGCAGCTCGACGAGGTGCGGGCCATGCTGTGGCGGATGACCCACCCCCACTGACACGGGCACGGTCACGGTCACCGACACGGGCACGGGCGCCGAGACGCTTGGCTTCGAATCGCTAAAAAAGCTATACCAGGTACCGAAAATCGCGGGGGCTGGGAGGGGGTATGGGTGGGGTGTGTTGGAGGTGAGGCGGGCGAGCGTCCGGGTTTGCCGGCGCGAGCGGTGGGGGTTCGGGGGGCAAAGCGCGCGGAGGTGGGGCGGGGGGCGCGCGGCCCCCCGAGAAAAAATGTGGGCGGGGGAAACCCGCCCGGAAGAAGGAGGAGGTTGGATGCGTGCGTTCAGGTCGTGGCCTCGTCCCTGACCGCAACCAATTATTAAGCAATGGGCGTGCCAAGCCTGCGGTGACCTGCCCGAACAAGGGGAAGGCTCCAATTGCAAGGGGCTCGGGCGGTGGTGCCAGAGTGGCAGGCGCGGCCGGGGCTGCGCTCCGTCCTCCCCGGGGGACGGGTCGTCCCCTGGGCGGGGGCGGGGGGTGATCTGGTGTGGCCCTTGCGCCGGGGCGAGGTCGTGTGGTAGAAAGCCGCGGCCGTGAAGGACCAGACAAGGTAAGGAGACGTGCGCATGAACATCGAACAGAAGGTCAAGGACATCATCGTGCAGCAGCTCGGCGTGGATGCGGAGAAGGTCAAGCCTGAGGCTTCGTTTGTCGAGGACCTGGGGGCGGACTCGCTGGACACCGTCGAGCTGGTGATGGCGTTCGAGGAGGAGTTCGGCGTGGAGATTCCCGACGAGGATGCGGAGAAGATCCGCACCGTTGGCGATGCTATCAACTACCTCAAGGAGCACGTCAAGGAGGCGTGATGCCGCGCCGAGTTGTGGTGACGGGGCTGGGCGTCGTCTCTCCCCTGGGCATCGGGGTCGAGGAGACGTGGCAAGGGGTGATCGCCTCGCGCAGCGGCATCGGCCCCATTACCAAGTTTGACCCCGGCGATAGCCCGGTGCGGATCGCCGCCGAGGTGAAGGGTTTCAACGCCGAGAACTATCTCGAGCCTAAGGACGTTCGCAAGTACGACGTGTTCGTCCACTACGCGCTGGCCGCCGCCGAGATGGCGGTGAAGGCCGCCGGCCTCGAGGTGACCGAGGCCAACGCCCACCGGGTGGGGGTGGTGATCGGCTCGGGAATCGGCGGTCTCAAGCTGATCGAGGACACGCACCAGACGCTGGTGGAGCGGGGGCCCCGCCGGGTCACCCCGTTTTTCATCCCGGGCTCCATCGTCAACATGCCCGCCGGCCTGGTGTCCATCCGGCTGGGGGCCAAGGGACCCAACAGCGCCACCTGCAGTGCCTGCTCCACCGGCGCCCACGCCATTGGCGACGCCTTCCTCTACATCCGGGAAGGCTACTGCGACGCCGCCATCTGCGGCGGCACCGAGGCGGTGATCACCCCCCTGGCGGTGGCGGGTTTCGCCTCGATGAAGGCGTTGTCGACGCGCAACGACGAACCCGAAAGGGCCTCGCGCCCCTGGGACCGGGACCGCGACGGCTTCGTCATGGGGGAGGGGGCGGGCCTGCTGGTCCTGGAGGAGCTGGAGAGCGCGCGTCGTCGCGGTGCGCCCATCCTTTGCGAGGTGCTGGGGTTCGGCATGTCCGCCGACGCCTACCACATCACCGCGCCGTCCGAGGACGGCGACGGGCCGGCGCGGGTGATGCGGAACGCTCTGGCGCATGCTGGGGTGGCGCCCGACGAGGTGGACTACATCAACGCCCATGGCACGTCCACGCCACACGGCGACCGGGTGGAGGCGCTGGCGATCAAGAAGGTCTTCGGCGAGCACGCCTTTCGGCTGTCGGTGTCGTCGACCAAGTCGTCGACGGGGCACCTGTTGGGAGCGGCGGGCGGCCTGGAGACAGCGATGACCGTGTTGGCGGTGGCCCGGGACACGGTGCCGCCCACACTGAATCTGGATAACCCCGACGAGGGGTGCGATCTGGATTTCACCCCCCACGTGGCGCGGCAGCGCCAGATCCGCGTCGCCATCTCCAACTCCTTCGGCTTCGGGGGTACCAACGCCTGCGTGGTTCTTGGTAAAGTGCGGGAGTGATGCCGCACTGCGTCGTGAGCCGTCCCCGCCCGTTCCATGAGATAGCAATCACAAGAACTCGAATCCTGGCGAGAGGGAGGAGGAGCCTATGAAGTACTGCGTCCTGGTGGCGTACGTGCCGGATACCGCCTCGATCATCAAGATCGGCGGGGCTGGCAACCGCATTGACGAGGGAGGGATCAAGTGGATCATCTCTCCGTACGACGAGTTCGCCCTGGAGGAGGCGATTCGCCTCAAGGAGGCCAGGGGCGGCGAGGTCACGGTCATCACCTATGCACCCGACCGCGGCTCCACCGGGCTGCGGGAGTGCCTGGCGCGGGGCGCCGATCACGCGGTGCACGTGGTGGGGGGTGAGGCGACCTTCGGTGACGCCTTCGCCATCGCCCGGGTGCTGGCGGCGGCAGTGCAAAAGGCCGGGCCCTTCGATCTGGTCTTCTGTGGTATCAAGGGAGTGGGCAGCGACCAGTCGCTCGTCGGGGCGATGGTCGCCGAACTCCTGGATGTCCCCCACGTCAGCGGGGTGGTCAAGCTGGAGGTGGGCGAGGGCTCACTCACCGCCCAGCGCGACGTGGAGGGAGGCACGGAGGTGTTCACCGCGCCGCTGCCGTGCCTGGTGGCGGCGCACAAGGGTTTGAACGAGCCCCGCTACCCCTCCCTGAAGGGGATCATGGCGGCCAAGAAGGTTCCCATCCAGACATGGAAGCCCGCTGACCTGGGCCTGGATGAGGCGGCGCTGGGCTGGGCGGAGGCCACCACCCGCTGGTTGAAACTGGAGCTGCCCCCCGCCAAGGCGGGTGGAACCATCCTGAAGGGTGAAGAGGATCCGGCGGGCGCGGCGCGCGAGCTGGCGCGCCTGCTGCGCCACGAGGCGAAGGCCATCTAAAGGGGGAGGGGAAAGACCATGGGCTGCATTCTGACCTTCGTGGAACAGCGGGGCGGTGTGCCCCGCAAGGCCTCCCTGGAGGCGCTCTCGCAGGCCCGGCGGCTGGCCCAGGGCGCCGGCTGGACGGTGTGTGCGGTGCTGGTGGGCCACGGTGTCAAGGACAGGGCGGCCGAGCTGGGGGCGTGGGGCGCGACCACGGTGTATGTGGCGGACGAGGAGAAGTTCGCCGCCTTTTCCGCCGAGGGGTACGCGGCAGCCATCGTCGCCGCCGCCAAGGCCTGTCCGCCGGCGGCCATCTTCATGGCCGCCACCATCACCGGCAAGGACCTCTCCGGTCGGCTGGCGGCGCGGCTGGGGGTTGGCTGCCTGGCGGACGTGGTGGCCGTGTCTCTGGCAGGGGACCACGTGCAGGCGGTTCGGCCGGTGTACTCGGGCAAGGCCCTGGCCACCGTGGACGGCGGAAGATCCTCGCCGGTGGTGGTGACGCTGCGCCCCAACGTGTTCCCGGCAGAGGCCGGAGGGGCACCGGCGCAGGTGGTGGAGCTGCCCCCCGTGGAGGCCGCCATCCGCTCGAAGGTGGTCGAGGTGAAGGCCTCGGAGGGGGGCGAGTTGGACGTGGCCGAGGCCGACATCATCGTGTCCGGCGGGCGGGGCATCAAGGCGGCGGAGAATTTCGCCCTCATTCGCTCACTGGCCGAGCCGCTGGGAGCGGCGGTGGGAGCCTCCCGCGCCGTGGTGGACGCCGGCTGGATCGCCCACAAACACCAGGTGGGACAGACCGGCAAGGTGGTGTCGCCGTCGCTCTACATCGCCTGTGGCATTTCCGGGGCGATCCAGCACCTGGCCGGCATGTCGTCCTCCAAGGTCATCGTGGCCATCAACAAGGATCCCGAGGCGCCCATCTTCAAGGTGGCGGACTACGGGGTGGTGGGGGACCTCTTCCAGGTGATCCCCCCCCTCGTCGAGGAGATCAAGAAGCTGAAACAGGAGTGAGGTCCGTGGCGGGCGGGCGCGAGCGAGGTGTTCGCGCCCGCCTCCGCTCCCTCGACCTGCACACGAAGGCCGCCAGCGGGAGCTGGCGGCTGTGGTTTGACGATGAAGCGGCCGTGCGTTTTGGTGGGCTTGTCAGGCGGGATGTGGTTGGTGGGACGAAGTTTGGTGGGCCTCGTCGAGTGGATGTTCTGATGGGTGCCCGGCCGCCCGCGTCCTTTCCTTTGTCCTCCGCCGTAAGGCTCTTGCGGAGGTCGTTTCTTGAGCTTTCTACAAGCAATGATCGTGCCAACGTTCTCCGGAGACCCCAGTGCCGTGGATATTGGCTTTTCCCGGAGGATAGCGACGCTGGCGCGTCCCCAACCGGTGACACTCATCTCGTCCTCGCGCCAGAGTGGCACGCGCCGGTAACCCCGACGGGGGCCGCTGACCGGCTTCAGGGAGCGAGGGCTGGCCTCCTCGCCCCCTGCTATTCGGCCAGGTGCTCGAGCAAGATGCGAACGCCAATGGCAATCAGCAGCAGACCGCCGGCGATTTCCATGCGCGCCCCGAAATGGCTTCCCAGCCGATGCCCCACGGTCAGCCCCAGCCAGGACAGGGCGCCGGTGACGACGCCGATGACGATGCTGGGGTAGACGATGCGCACGTGCAGCATGGCGAGGGACAGGCCGACGGCGAGGGCGTCGATGCTCACCGCCACCGACAGCGCCAGGAGCGTCCAGCCGCGGGAGGGATCCGAACGCGCCCGACTGCCGTCGGGGGAAAGCCCCGAGCGGATCATGCGGAGGCCCACGAAGGTCAGCAGGCCCAGGGCGATCCAGTGGTCCAGCGCGGCGATGGCACGGGCAAAGGCTGTCCCGGCGGCCCACCCGAGCACCGGCATGAGCGCCTGAAAGAGCCCGAAGTGAAAGGCCAGCCGAAAGATCGGCCGGAACCCCCGGGCCCCGCCGCCGGTTCCAATGCCGATGCTCACCGCCAGGGCATCCATGGCCAGGGCGACCGCGATGACCAGGATCTCGACGGTGCTCACCGGGCTCGCCTGAGGTTCCGCCAGCCCCGGGGTGGGGGTGGCTGGCAGCACGTCCTGTCGTGGCGCGCCGGAGCCGTCACTGTTCGCTGAAGACGAACTCGGTGGGGCCGATCAGGATCCTGTCGCCGTTGGTGAGGAGTTTCTCGGTGATGCGCTCGCCGTTGACGAAGGTGCCGTTCTCCGAACCCAGGTCGATCACCGTGTACCCCTGGGGCCCGAACACCACCTTGGCGTGCTTGCGCGACACGGCGCTCTTGGCGACCCGGATGTCATTGTCCGGAGAGCGGCCAATGGAGGTCACGTCGAGGCTCAAGGGGTACTCGGCCAGCAACCCGTCCTCCCCCTGAGCCACCAGGGCGGGGCCGCGGATGACGATGGTCGCCCCGGCTTCGGTGGTGGAGCCCGGGGGGCGAGGCTCGACGCGGGTCAGGTCGGGGATGGGCGGCTGGGGCGGCGCCTCGGGGAAGGGGATGGGCTCGACGGGGACGTCGGCGGTGGCCTCGGGCACGGTGGGCGGCGGGATCGGCGGCGGCACCTCGTCCAGCTCCAGCTCGGGAGGCGCGGGGGTGGGGGTGGGAGGGGCGGGCTCCTCCACCGGCGGGGGCGCTCCTTGCTCCAGCTCGTCGGGGGAGAGGAACGCCGCCAGGAATCGCTCCTTGAGGGCCTGGGCGTCGGACAGCTCGGCGGTGTGCCGCTGCAGCCGGGCCTCGCAATCCAGCAGGCGCTCCTTGTACTCCTTCTCCTGGAACTCGCCGAGCTGATGCCGGAACTCCAGCTCCTCGCGGTCCAGGGTGGCGGCCTCCAGCGAGGCCTGGAAGCGCTCCCACAACCGGCGCAGTTTGGCGTATTCGACTCGCGCCGCGGCCTTCAGGGGGCGCGCCTGCTCCTCCAGCGCCTTGCCGCGCGTCTCGTAGTCGGTGCGCACGCGGGCAAACACGGCGGGCGACACCTGGTCCTTCAACTCTTGCATCCTGGCCAGTCGCCCCGCCAGCAGCTCCTGCTCCTGCTTGATGGTGCACAACTGGTCGATGGCCGACGTGTCGATCTGTTGCAGCTCCTCGATCATCTCTGCCTCCCGCTCACCTTGAGGATCGCGCCGCATGGCGACTGGACGCCGCCCTCTCCCTGGTGTACGGTGCGACGCCAAAAGAGTAGCAGCATGAAGGGGCTATCGTCGAGACGCAGATCACATTCTCGACTGGCCGACGGGGGGTGGGCGTGTTCTGGGAAGCGACGGATGAAGAGCGCACCGCGAGGAGGCGGGAGGTTCTCGCTCGCCTGGGCGCCGCCGGCGGTGTGGCCGAGGAACTGCTCGCCGCCAATGCGCCGAGGCTCCCGGCCGGGATGGGGGCGCCCCGCGGTCCGTTTCCCCTGGAGGACGAGCCCCACCTGGAGGTGTGGCGGGAGTACCTGGGGGAGGCCAGGCAGCGCGGCGCCATCGCCGCGCTGTCCGGTTGTCTTGTGCAGCTCTGCTTCCCCGTGCAGGAAGGTATCAGCCGCAGCGAGGCCTATCTCGCGGCCACCCGCCGGGGAACCCCGGCGCCCGCAGGAGGGGGGGTGGAGCTCGAGGACCCGGAGGGCGTCGAGCTGGAGCTGTACCCCTCCCTCGGCGGCACCATCCCGCTGCTCACCGCCGCCCGCCGGGGGGACTTCGTCACCCTGGTGCGGGCGCTGACGGCGCGCAACGAGCCGGTGCCCGTCCCGGATTCCATGGGGGCGTGCCTCGTCTCGGGGCTCGTCAACTGGGATCGAGTGCGGCGCCACCGGAGGGCCTGGGAGGCGAGGCAGCCCGACGCCGGCGAGGAGGCGTGGCGACAGGAGTTTGCCGCTTTGGCCCCGCGAAAGGAGCTGTACCAGGATCGTCTGATTCTCTCGAGCCGCGGCCCCTACAGCGGTCTGGCCGCGTCCCGGGTGGGGCTGCCGGCGCGGGAGTGGGAGCGGCGGTCACTGCTCCTGCGCCGGGCCCACGAGGCCACCCACTACCTCACCCTGCGGGTGTTCGGTCGGCTCCAGCACAACGTACAGGAGGAGCTGGTGGCCGACTTCACCGGACTGGTGGAAGCCTTTGGCGAGTACCGGGTCGAGCTGGCGCGCGCCTTTTTGGGCATCGAGTCGCTGCCGCAGCTGCGGCTGGAGGGGCGCCTGGCCAACTACCGCGGCTCTCCACCCCTGTCGGAGGAGGCGTTTGAAGTGCAGGCGCGTCTGGCCAGCGCGGCCATCGACGCTCTCGACCGCATCGCGGCGGCGGCCGGCTCCGGCCTGGCCCGGCCCCATCGCCTGGCGGCGCTGGTCTGCGCGCTGGTTCCCCTGTCGCTGGAAGAACTGGCGGGGTTCGACCACTACGACCCTTGGCCCGGAGTTACCGGGGAGTGGCTCGCACCGTGAGCGAGGCTACCGGAATAAGGGTCTCGCGCAACACCTCTTGCACCTCCTCGGGCGAGGCGGTGCGGTAGTCCTCGTCCAGACGGGCCAGCAGGGGGATATCCACCCCCCGGTAGCCGGTCTCGGCGAGCAGGCGAGCGATCTGCCGCGGCTCCTCGGTGGCGCGCCGGGCTGCTCGCCCGAGAAAGGTTTGCGCCGCCTCCAGCTCCTCTCGCCGGGGCCCCTGCGCCAGCAGGGTGGCCACGGTGTCCCCTACAGCGGCCTCGGCCTCGTCCAGACGGTCGGGGGGAAGCAGGCAGGCCACCGCCAGCAGGGACATCGCCGGGTAGGCCTTGGAGGGGCTGAAGGAACAGTCCACTCCGTAGGTGAGGCGGCGGCGCTCCCGCAGCTCCGCGGTGAGCCGGCGGGCGAGGATGAACTCCCCCAGCTTCAGCAGGTGACGGGCGCGCCGCGCCTGCCAGGGCACCGCTCGCCACCCCAGCAGCAGCGCGGCGTGTTTCTCGCGGGTGGGCACCCGCACCGTGGCGGCGAGCGGACCGCCCACCGGGGGGAGGTGACGCACGCGATCCAGCGCCGCCGCGCGCTCCTCCCGCTGCGGTAAGGATCCCAGGGAGCGAGCGACCAGCTCCTCCATCCCAGCCACGTCCATGTCCCCGACCAGGGCCGCCTCCAGGGGGGCGCCACAGATCTCGCCGGAAAGCCAGGTTTGCACGTGTCGCCAGGTAAGGGCGCGGGCGTCAGCATGAGTGAGCAGACGAAGCCGGGGGTCGCCCGAGGACAGCAGCGCCGCCGTCGCCTGCGCCAGCTGCGCCTGCAGGTCGTGGCGCTGCTGTTCCTCCCGCTGGCGCACCCCCTCCCGCCAGCGGGCGAAGGCGATGGGTGACAGGCGCGCACCGGTAAGAAGGAGGTGGAGCAGCTTGAGGGCTTCCTCCACCTCCTCGCGGCTGGCGGTGACGCTCACCGTCACGCAGTCCTCGTCGGCGGCGGCCGCCAGGGAGATGGAGCGGTTCTCCAGGACATCGCGCACCAGGCCGGCCGGTGCCCCGCGACCGGCCGGACGCTGGGCGGCGGCCAGGGCAGCGAGGGTGATCCCCAGGCACCCCTCCTGCTCGCGAATCCTTCCCCCGGGCAGGGTAAGCGTGAGGAAGACACGGCCAGGCCGCTGGGACATGCGGCAGAGGTGGACAGTGGCGCGATTGGCGAAGTGCAGGGTGGTCACCGCCGGGAGGCCGTACCACCGGCGGGCGATCGCCGGCGTCCCGGCTGAGAGGGAGAGGGGCAGGTGGGTGGCGGGCGGCTCGAACTGGGGCGGAGTGGGCGTGGCGGCGGCGCGCTGGTGGGCGGTGAGAAGGTCCGATATGGTCGGGGTGGGCACCCCGCGTCGCGCCGGCACCAGCGCCGCCAGCACCCCCATCTCGGCTGGCAGGGCCGCGATGAAGGCCCGCTGCACAGCCTCGTCGTCGAGGTCCGGGAGCAGCTTCTCTGCCAGAGCGAGCCGCTGGGCCGGCGACAACGGCGGCCTTCCCGTCGGGACCGTCTCCAGCAGATCGGACAGTACCGCCGCGGCTGGCCGGGTCGGGTACTCCTCGGCCCCCTGGCGCAGGGCGGCCCGCAGTGCCGCCTTCGCCGCCGCCAGCTCGGTGGGGTGGAAGCCGTGCCGGCGGGCGCGGTACAGCTCCACCAGGAGGGCCTCCAGGAGAGGGGCGACGCGGCCGGACGGGGCGACCGCCACGGCGCGGCTCACCGCCCACCCCTTGACCAGGGGGGAGGACGAGACGCGGGCGTCGTCGCCAGGGAGCTGACCGTCGGCCAGGCGGTTGGCCAGCCGCCGGTTGAGTATCCACCAGGCCAGTCGCCTTGCCCAGCGGGTGGCCAGCTCCCCTTCGCTCGACGGCGCGGGATCGGGGTGGACGACGCGCTGGCTGGTCTGCAGATGGGTGAGATCGCCAGAACGCAGGGCGACGGCGCGCAGCTCTCCCGAGGCGGCGACCCCCGGATCGGGGGCGGAGGGTGGGGGTCCCTCGCCTCGCCATGGCGCAAAGGCGGCCTCCGCCATGGTCAGTGCGCGTTCCAGCTCCAGCTCGCCCACCACCACCAGGGTGGCCAGCTGGGGGCGGTACCAGCGCCGGTAAAACGCGGCCAGGCTGGTTTCAGTGACCTGGCGCAAGCTCGCGGTAGTCCCCAGGGGGTGCCGGCCGGTCAGGCGACTGCCCGGCACCATGGCGGCCAGCAGCGCCTCCTGGGCGCGACTGCCGGCGCCCAGACGGGCGCGCATCTCCTCCAGGATGATCGCCCGCTGGCGCTCCACCTCGGTGGCGGCAAGGGACATCCCGAAGGCGAAATCGGCCAGCACCTCGAGGGCCCGCTGCAGCACCGCCGGCTCCGCGCAGGGTAGGCTCAGGGTGAAACGGGTGCACTCCAGGGTGGTGGTGGCGTTGTGGTGGTGCCCCAGGGTGGTGCCGAGAGAGGCGAAGAATCGTTCCAGCTCCTCCGGGCGAAAGCGACGGGTGCCAGAAAAGGCCATGTGCTCCAAGAAGTGCGCGTACCCCCGCTCCTCCTCCTCTTCGTGCAGCGACCCTACCTCCAGCCGCAGACCCAGGGCCACGTGTCGCGGCGGGCAGGCGTGGCGCTGCACCCACACCCCCAGGCCGGTGCCAAGGGTGGCTGTGTGGACGTGCGCCGACGGCGGCAGCGGGGGTGAGGCGTCCTCGCGCGGGAGCCGGGCGACCCCAACGCCAATCTCGGGTGGGAGGTTCACTGTTTCCATCGTAACCTGGTTTGTGAGGAGCTGCTCCGAAAACCCGAAAAACCACGCAAGCCATCAATGACAATCAACTTCCTTGCCGTTTCGAAAAGCAGGAACAGAGGCAGTCACGCCCGAAGGCGGCCGGAGGCGAGAGCATCCCGCGGCGCCCGCTTTCCTCCCCCGTGGCGACGACCCGTCGTCAGGAGGGACCGGTCGAGCCTACTTTCCCTGTTCGAACCGGAACCTCGGGCCATGGCGTGTTCCAGTTTCACTGCCAGCACCCCGTTCGCCCTGGAGCCTCGGTGAAGGGGGTGGCACCGCTCTGGCCCTGTTCGAGGTAAGCGAGCAGGAGGTGGAGCCCGCGGTAGGTGGATGGCTACGTTCTGGGCCCGCAGGGATTCTCCAGTGATCATCCGCAGCGGCGTGTCGAGGGTGGCTGTTCCCCGGCCACAGTGCCAGCCGATGCGCCGATCATGGAAAAAAGAGAGAGGGACCAGCCCGTGTCTTTGCATGCCATCTTCTTCTTCCTTTTCCTCTTGGCGGTGGCCAATTTCCCGGTAGGGGCGGCGAGCCTGAGAACGTTCCTGTCGCGCACCCCGGCGATGGCCACTCACCAGGATCTCGATGGCTACAAGGTGCTGGTGCGCAAACAGATGTATCAGGCGCTGCTGCAGATCGTACTCCTGGTCGGGGCGCTGGGGGTAGGGGTCGTCGGGCTGGCCACGCGGCAGCTCTCCCTCTTCCCGGTCCTTGCCGTCAACGGTGGCATCAACGTCGGGGGGCTCGCCGGCAAGCGTCTGGAAGAACGTGCCCGCTCCGTGCCGGTGCGCGATCCCTCTTTGAGCGACGAATATCGACGAGTGAGCGCCTCCTGGTTGACCAGGCCACTGCCCGACTTCTGGTCGCCCACGGTTTGGCGGTTGGTTCTCGTGCTCCCACCCGGTGAGACGGCCGGGTGCCCGCCGTCCGGAACGCGGTCGTCACCGCCAGTGAGCTGGCTCACCGCGGGGACAGACGATGCGCAGTAGACTCAACCGCAAGGCGAGGTCACCATGAGGCAACGGCTGGATCTACTGCGCAAGGCGAAGGCGCCGGATCGTTCCGACTCCTGCATTGATCTGGCACGGCGGGTGCGCGAGCTGCGCCGGGTACTGGGAGCGTCCCATCTCCAGGTTGCCCCGTCGGCGCCGTCGGCGACGGTGGCGGCGGCGTCAGGCACCCGGGTGCGCCGCCGACTGGGCGGACGCCCCTCCCGGGAGCCCCTGCCCGCCCTCGGCGTTGTTCTGCTCAACCGTCTTGCCTATGGGCCGCGCCCAGGCGATCTGGAGGCGTTCGCGTCCCTGGGCGGGGACGATGCTGCCCGCTGGCAGCGCTGGGTGGAGGCGCAGCTCCACCCGGCGACCCTGGCGGATGACGACTGCGACCGGCGCCTGGCGGCCGCCGGATTCACCACGCTCGGCAAGAGCCAGGCCCAGCTGTGGCAGGAGCACCACCGGGGCAATCCCGAGTGGTGGGTGCGGGTGCAACCGCTACTGGAGGTGGAGCGCGCCACCTTTCTGCGGGCCGTCTACAGCCAGCGGCAGCTGGCGGAGGTGCTCGTCGAGTTCTGGCACGATCACTTCAACATTTACGCCTGGGACTATATCGCCGCCCCCACCTGGGCGGCCTTTCACCGCGACGCCATTCGGGGCCACCTCCTGGGCAACTTTCGGGCCATGCTGGGGGCAGTGGCGAAGAGCCCGGCGATGCTGGTGTACCTGGATAACTGGAGCAACCACGTTGCCGGCCCCAACGAGAACTACGCTCGCGAGCTGTTCGAGCTGCACACCCTGGGTCGGCCGGGTTATCTGGGGGTGCGGCGCCAGGCGGAGGTGCCCAGGGATGCCCTCGGTCGGCCGGTGGGGTACGTGGACGACGACGTGTATGAGGCCACCCGCTGTCTGACCGGGTGGACCTTCGATGAAGAAACCGGGGCGATGGCCTTTCCCCCCGATTGGCACGACCGCTTCCAGAAGTGGGTACTGGGGAGGTACTTCCCCCCGAATCGCGGGGCAGCCGCCGAGGGGGAGGAAGTGCTGGATCTGCTGGCGTTCCACCCCGCCACCGCCCGCCACATCGCCTGGCGTCTGTGCCGGCGCCTGGTCGCCGACGATCCCCCCCAGCCACTGGTGGAGGCGGCGGCGGCGGAGTTCCTCGCCGCCGCCCGGGAGAGTGACCAGCTGGCGCGGGTGGTCCGGGTGATTGCCCTGTCGCCGTACCTGTACGGCTGCTGGGGTTTGAAAGTGAAGCGCCCCTTCGAGGCGGCGGTCTCGGCCCTGCGCGCCAGCGGCGTCGAGCTCGGCTTCGCCGCCGACGACGAGACCACCGACGCCTTTCTGTGGCTCTTCGAAGCCACCGGCCACGCCCGCTTCGCCTGGCATCCCCCGGACGGCTACCCGGATCGCCAGGAGGCGTGGCTCGGCACCGGCTCCATGGTGGCGCTGTGGCGCCTGCTCAACTGGCTGGTGTCCGCCACCGACGCCACCGACCGGCCCCTGCTGCAGGCAGTGCCGGCCGGGGTGCCGCCGACCTCGGCGGCTCTGGCCGACTGGTGGATCCAGCGGATCTTCGCCCGCTCCATGGACGCCGATTTCCGGCGCGAGATCGTGGCGTTTCTGGCCCAGGGTCGTGGCGAACATATCCCTCTGCCGGTGACCACCGATGAGGCCACCGAGCAGCGCCTGCGAGCCATGGTGGGGGTGCTCCTCATGTCCCCCCAGTTCTTGTGGAGGTGAGCGGTGAAAAGCACGCGACGGCAGTTCGTGGTGGGGTGTTCGGCGGCGGTGGCCGCCATGGCCGGCACACGCCTGTCCATGGCCGCCTTCGCGACCGAAGCCAGCGCGGGAGATGCATTGGTGGTGGTGTTCCTGCGCGGTGGCATGGATGGCCTGTCGCTGCTGGCCCCCATGGACGGACCCGACCGGGCCCACTACGTGGCGGCCAGGCCGACCCTTGCTCTGCCGGCGGCGGGTAGCCAGGCGCTTCTGCCGCTGGCCCCACCCTTCGGGCTTTCCCCGGCAGCAGCAGAACTTTACCCCCTTTACCAAGACGGCAGGGTGGCGTTCGTGCTGGCCTGTGGGCTCAACCACGACACCCGCAGCCACTTCGATGCCCAGGAGTTCATGGAGCTGGGCACGCCGGGGGTGCGTTCCACCGCCACCGGGTGGCTCACCCGGCATCTGAAGTCGACAACCCCCGCGGGGGGGCCGGTCCTCATCCCCACCCTTGCCGTGGGTGGTTCCCAGCCTGCCTCGCTGCGCGGCGACTGGGGAACCGTGGCCATGACTTCGCCCGACCACTTCAACCTGGACACCGGTCCCTGGCGGTGGCGGGATGCCCAGCGTGCCACCCTGCGCCGCCTGTGCAGCGGCGGCGGCGCCGCCGTCTTCACCGCCGGCAACCGCGCCCTGGACGCCGTCGATATCGTCGAAGCCATGCTGGGGGAGCCGGGGCCCCCGGCCAACGGGGTGCAGTACCCCGAAACCGAAATGGGTCGCCAGTTTCGCCTGATCGCGTCCCTGATCAAGCAGGACCTGGGCTTGCGGGTGGCCACGGTAGATGTGGGGGGATGGGACACCCACGTCGCCCAGGCCTGGGCGCCCGCCGAGGGGTGGTTCCCCACGCTCCTGGGAGAGCTCTCGGCTTCGCTGGCCGCTTTGTATCAGGATCTCGACGGTTCCCAGGCCGACGCCCTCAGCCGCCGGCTGACCGTGGTGGTCCTCAGCGAGTTCGGTCGGCGGGTGCGAGAGAACGCCGACCGCGGCACCGACCACGGCCACGGCAACGTGATGCTACTGCTGGGGGGCAACGTCGTGGGGGGGGTGCACGGTCGCTGGCCCGGACTTGCCCCTGAGCAGCTTTACGACGGTGCCGACCTGGCCATAACCACTGACTACCGCCAGGTGCTGGCCGAAGTCCTGGTGCGCCGACTGGGCAATCCCCACCTTTCGGAGGTATTCCCAGGCCTCGTGGCGTACGCGCCACTGGGCGTGGTGCGGGGGACCGACCTGCCAGTGGATTGACCAGGTCGCGCCTGCGGGCGCCCGTGTCGTTGACCGCTCCCGTGTCCGTTTCGGCGCCGGTGTCCGTGTCCGTGTCCGTGGCCGTGTCCGTGTCGGTGTCCGTGTCCGTGTCCGTGCCAGTGCCCCTGGGTGCGCGGGCCTCCGGCCCGCCTTCACGGCCGGTGCGATTTGCCTCGGCCGGCCCGGTGTCCGTGACCGTGCCAGTGTCCGTGCCCGTGTCCGTGACCGTGACCGTGAGCGTGTCCGGGGCCGGGACAGGGAGTGAGAGGCGGGCGATGGGGTTGGCTGAGCGAGGCCACGGGGGTAGGCTTGACGTCAGCGTAGGGAGAAAAGGGGGGACGATGGCGCGCTTTCGACTCTTGCCGGCGGTGGCCGCGGGGCGGCTGGGCGCTGCCCACTACCTGTACGACGGACTGGCCCGGGGGGCGCCGGTGCTGCACGTGCCCACCCAGAAGGTGACGGAGCGGGTGCACCGGGTGGTCTCCCGCCTCAAGAGGGTGATGGTCCCGGGGGAGGCATGGGAGCTGGAGCGCCTGGAGGGGCTTCTCGCCGATGACGCGGAGCGCAAGGTCCTTCACCTGCTGCGGGAGAAGGGGTACCTGGAGGAGGTGGGGCAAGGGGCGAGCGGTGAGGAGGGGGCGCAGGGACTGGCCGCCGAGGCGGTGGCTGCCGCCCGCGCGACGTTCGCCGCCACCGAGGCCAGCCACTTTTTCAGCGTCCCCCGCCTGTTCGGGCTGCCGGCCCAGGTGGAGGAGGACGCCCAGGTGGCCTTCGCTGGGGTGCCGTTCGCGTCGTTGGCCATCTCGGCGGGGGCGGCGCAGGCCCCCGCTTTCCTGCGGCGCTGGAGCCAGGGGTGGCTCAACTGGTTCGAGGTCTACGAGCGGGGGGCCTACTCGGAGGTGGGCCTCGAAGGCGGACTGCCTCGCCTGCTGGGGCAAGGGGTCGTGCTTCGGGACTTCGGTGACGTGGGGGCGGGGGCGCGCACGGTGGGGGACCTGTTCGCCGCCGCCCAGGGGGCGGTGGAGGCGCTGCTGGCCCGGTGCTTGCCGGGGGTGTTCCTGGGGGGGGATCACGCGGTGACGGTGCCTCTGGTGGCCGCCTACGCGCGCCACTACCCGGAGCTCGTCGTGATCCAGCTGGACGCCCACAACGACCTCTTCTTCCTCGACGGGCCGGCCTTCAACCACGCCGCCATGGCGCTCGACCTGTTGCTGCTGGCCGAGGTGCGCCGCCTCGTCGGCCTGGGCCTGCGCACCGAGGTGGACGGGCGCATGGAGGCCCTCCGGCGCCTGGCCGCCTCTCCCGAGTACGCCTCGCGGGTGAGCCTGTACTCCCTGGGGGCCACCAAGCGGCTGCTGGCCGACGAGTCGGCGCTGGAGTCGGTGCTGGCAGCAGTGGCCGACCGGCCTTGCTACCTCACCATCGACCTGGACGTGCTCTCCGCATCGGCCATGGCCGGGCAGCTTTCCACCCCCGCCGGGGAGGGGCTGGAATGGTGGGAGCTGTACGACCTGGTGGAGGCGCTGCTGGCCCGCCTGCCGGTAGTGGCCTGCGACGTGGTGGAGTTCAACCCAGAGCACGGTGCGCCGAACGACCACGTGCCCCGCAAGGTGTTGACTTTACTGCTGCTGCTCATCGATGCCCTGGCCAGGAAGCGGGGGTAGAGGGCTCTCTGACGCCACGGGGGCGGAGCTTTCACCCGCCCGTCAACGGAGTCGCCCCTGGTTCGTCTTTCTTGACGATGACCTGAAGAGGCCTCGGGGGATGGCATGAGGTGGCGAGTGCTGGCGGCGGCGTGCACGGTGGCCGCGGTGGTGGCGACGGCCGAGGTGCGGACGCGGCGATGGCTGGAGCGAGGGGCGCCGGTGAGCGAGCGGGTGGTGGTGGAGGGGGGAACGGTGGAGGGGGTGCGGGAGGGGCAGGTGCTGGCCTTCCGCGGCATTCCCTTTGCGGCGCCGCCGGTGGGGGCGGCGCGCTGGGTGCCGCCCCAGCCGGTGCAAGCCTGGGTGGGCGTCAGGCCGGCAGCGCAGTTTGGCCCCCCCTGTCCGCAGGTGGACGACGCCGGCCGGGTGATCGGGGAGGAGGACTGCCTGCACCTCAACGTCTGGACCCCCGCCGCTGCTACCACGGCAAGCCGATTACCGGTGCTGTTCTTCATTCACGGGGGGGGGCACGTGCAGGGATCGGCCTCGGTGCGGATGGGCGACGGAACGTATCTTTACGACGGTGCCCGCCTGGCTGGCGCGGTGCAGGCGGTGGTGGTGACCGCCCAGTACCGGCTGGGGGCGCTGGGGTTTCTGGCCCACCCCGCGCTGGTGGCCGGTCACTCCCTGGAGACCTCCGGCAACTACGGCACCCTCGACCTGGTGGCGGCGCTGGGCTGGGTGCAGCGGCACATCGTCACATTTGGCGGGGACCCCCGCCGGGTGCTGGTGTTCGGGGAGTCGGCCGGGGCCGTGGAAACTTGTGCATTGCTCGTTGCGCCGCTCGCCCGGGGATTGTTCTCGGCGGCGCTGATGCAGAGCGGCGCCTGCGTGGCCGCGAGTTCCATCCGGGCGGCCCGGCTCGCCTCCGACTTCGTGGACGCCAGCGGATGCGGGGGCGCCGTCGACCTAGCCGCCTGCCTCCGGGAGCTTGTTGTGCCGACGGTGGTGACGGCAGTCCCGGCGGAGGCGTCCGTGGTGTCCCCTGCCTCCGGGTGGTTCCCCCATGTGGACGGGGTGGTGATCCCCGCGGCGCCGCTGGCGCTCCTCCAGACGGGGCGGCACAACCGCGTCCCCCTTGTGGTGGGGTCCAACCGTGACGAGACCTCCATGGGCACGGTGACCATCGTCACCGAGGCACACTACCAGGCGGCAGTGCTGGCCCTGACTGGGGGCAACGCGGTGCTGGCCAGCCGCATCCTGGCGGCCTACCCGGTGGCGGAGTACGGCTCCCCGCGCAAGGCCTTCACCGCCTTGACCTCGGACGCCAACTTCATCTGCCCGGCCCGCCGAGTGGCGCGGGCCGCGGCGGCGGGGCAGAGGGAGCCGGTGTTCCGCTACTTCTTCACCCACCCCTGGGACAACGCGTCCGCGGCACAGCGGGCCCTGGGAGCCTTCCACGGCATCGAGCTGGTCTATGTCTTCCGCCGGCTGGACGCCATGGGCTACCGAGCCAGCCCGGGGGAGGTGGCCCTGGGGGAGTTCATCGGCGCCGCCTGGCGGGCTCTGGCGGCGCACGGCAACCCCAGCCCGGTGGCGGGACCTGCCTGGCCCGAGTACGACCCGGTCACCGACCCGTTTCTCGAGCTCACCACCCCCCCGGCGCCGGGGCAAGGGGTGCGCACGCCCCAGTGCGACTTCTGGGACACCCTGTCCGACTGGAGGGACTCTTGAACGACATGAGACTGCTCCGGGTCGCGTGGACCGCGGCGATCCTCGCGGCTGGCGCGGCCAACGCTGGAAATCTCGTCGCCAACCCCTCCTTTGAAAACGGCACCCAGGGGTGGAGTCGTTACCCCACCGGGTGGCCCACATGCGCCACCCCCCTGGGGGAGGGCCAGGGATGGCTCGGGGTGCGCCTGGCCTGCGGGGTGCCGCCGGTGGCGGTGGGGTGGCGGCAGAGCGTGCCCGTCACTGCGGGGGCGCTCTACCGGGTGGGTTTCAGCTTTCGCGCCGAGGGCCTCTCCGCCGAGGGGGACCTCACCCTGGCCTTCCGGGGTGCCACGGGAGTGATCTGGCAAACGGGGGTGGAGGCCTTTGCCGGCAGCTGGCCCTGGAGCCAGGCAACCTGGGTGGTGCGAGCTCCATCCGGCGCGTCGACGGTGGAGCTGCGAGTGGGGGTGGCAGCTGGCATCGAGGGAGAGGTGGCCTTCGACGATGTGCTGCTGGAGGAACTGACGCCGACACCGCCGCTGGAGGTGGTGGTCGAGGCGAGCCGGATGGTCGGTCGCATCCGCAATCTGAACCAGACCAACCGCGGGCCGGTGGCCGACCTGCGGATCGGCGGACTGGTGGATTTCACTCCCCAGTTGCAGGAGACCTCCGTCACCGCCATCCGCACCCACGATGTGCATAGCGCGTACGACCTCCAGGTGGTCTTCCCCAACCCCGCCGCCGATGAGGCCGCGCCCACCTCGTACAACTTCGCCAGCACCGATGAGGCCATCCGCCAGGCCCGCGCCGGTGGCTTCGAGGTTTTCTTCCGGCTTGGCGAAAGTTACGGCGGCCCGAAATCCCCGCGTATGAGTGCGGCCCGGTGGGCGGAGGTGGTGCGCCGCATCGTCGAGCACGTCAACGGCGACTTCGCCGGCGGCCTGCGGGCGGGGGTGCGCTGGTGGGAGATCTGGAACGAGCCCAACGGCCCGCTCTTCTGGTCGGGCAGCGAGGCTGAGTTTTTCGACCTCTTCGCCCGCGCCGCCCGGGCCGTCAAGGAGGCCGACCCGACGGTGCTGGTGGGTGGCCCCGGCCTGGCCGGGCACACCGACGAGCGCTGGCTGCGGGGCCTTTTGCGCCACGCCCGCGCGGCGGGCGCGCCGGTGGACTTCATCTCCTGGCACATCTATCACATGGGCTCCCCCGCCACGCTCCGGCGGGCGCAACGGCAGCTGCGCGCCCTGCTGGATGAGGAGGGGTTCGCCGCCTCCCAGCTGCTGCTCACCGAGTGGAACCTTTCCGGCGGCGCCGGGTGCGACGCCGTCGGCTGTCGCCCCTACGTGACCGGGGCGTACAACGCCGCCCACCTGGCGGCCGCCGTCACCCACCTGCAGGACACCGATCTGCCCATGGCCTGCCGGTACCGCACCGACGGCACGGGCATGTTCGGCCTGTTCGGGGACGGCCTCAGCGAGCCGGCCTGGAGCCGGTCGGGGCTGGCCTTTGCTCTGCTGGCCCGGGTCTACGAGACCCCCCTGCGGCTGGCGGCCAGCGGCGGGGATGGGGCGGGGGTGACGGTGCTGGCGGGGCGGGACGAGAGGGGGGCGCAGGTGCGCGTGCTCATCGCCAACCAGGCCTCCCCGGCGGTGGCCTACCGCCTGCGTTTGGATCCCTGGCCGGAGCGCTTCTCATACACGGTGCACGAGATTGCCGACGCCCACCCGTGCGAACCGGGGCGCTGCGAGGCAGCCGTGGTGGCCCGGGGGGACGAGCGGGACCTCGTGGGTGACGCCCTGGAGGTGCCGCTGCCCTCCCCTGGGGTGCATCTGGTCTCCATCACGGTCCACACTGACGCTCCTCGCTCTCCTCGCCGCCACCTGGGACCTGGACGGTGAGCAGGAGGTCGCCGCGCCCTTGGCCTAGGGGTCCGGCTCCACGCCCCGGGGACGGCGCCCTCGTCTGCGGGAGGGGTGAGGCCGTGGAGCGGGTCCGCCGGCCCCCCTTTGGGCGCTCGACCGGGTGACGCGGATCAGTGGCGCGGGAGCTTTCGCCACGCGAATGTTGCATTTTTCGACCAACTTTCTAAATTTGTAAGTCAGACCTGCGGCCCCTTGACCGCCCGCAGAGGGAGGTGCGTGATGCTTCACACCCGCCTTCTTTCCGCGCTCTTCTGGGGGGTGGGGTTGGCTCTGACTGCCTGGAGCGCCAGCCCTTGTCTCGCCGGGACAACGATCATCAAGGTGGAGACGGAGGGCCACGGAGCGATCCTGGGGGCCGGCGATCCGCCCACCTGCAACCTCAACGGCGCCGTGGTCTGGGACGGCCACCGCTGGGTGGTCAACGCCACGTGGGCGCACAAGTACTTCGTCGATGTTCGCACCGGACAGCGACTGAAAAGCTATACGGTGGTGGAGTTTGCCGGGACGGAGCCGACCGGCCTGGTGCATACTGAGCCCGACTTTTCAGTCTTTCGCACCCACGTGGCGCCCGACCCCTCGAGGCCTGGCGTGCTGGGGGTGCGGTACCTCATTCGCGACCCCCACAACGACAAGGAGTACATTCTTCAATCGGTGCCCTTCGGGGCGGTGGGGCGGGCGCGGCTCGACGTGTTCTTTGAGAACTTCGGTTCCACGGTCCAGACCACGGCGATTCGCGGCGGCGGACAGTGGCTGACCTACCCCATGCGGGCCCAGCAGGCCGCCACCCAGCCGCTGCGCGGGGCCGAGCGCTCCGGAGAACTGGCCACGGCGGGGGGGTGGTACTTCTTCGACCTGGGCGGGGGTGCCGACATGGGCGGCCTCTCCCTCGAGCTGCTCATGGTGCCGGGGGACCCGGCCGGCGTGCAGGTGGGCGGCGGGGTGATAGGCCGCTTCAGCCTCAAGTGGATGGACGGGTCGGGCGCGTTGCACGAGCTGCGGTTCTCGCCGGCGCTGGTGACGCCGCAGCCGGCGACGGAGCCCGCGTCGTTTGCGGGGGTGGCGCGGACGACTGGCGCCAACGCCACCCGCTGGCACTCCGAGGCGGTGCTCCACAACCCCACGGCGGCGCCGGTCGACGCCGGCCTGGAACTGCGCGCCCGCGACAGCGGCGCGCTGGTGGCCACCCGCACCCTCACCCTCCCCGCCGGGGCCACGGTGCGCATCCCCGACCTCTATACCGAGCTGGGCGCCCCCGACGGCGCCGGGCTGTTGCGCCTGGGCGGCGGAGCCCGGGCGTGGGTGCGCACCTTCAACCAGGGCAGCGGGGGGACCTTCGGCCAGGACGTCCCGGCGGTGAATCCCACCGCGGCGCTACCTCCGGGGGTGTTCCGGGTGTTTCCCGTGTCCACCCCGGCGGATGTCGCCCGGGAGTTCCGCTCCAACCTGCTGCTCACCAACTTCAGCGAGGCCGACGCGGTGTGCACCATCGCCTCCGGCGGCGCCACCCGCACCGTCTCGGTGGCCGCCGGCGCCTATCGCCAGGTGGGCGGCGTGGGGGCCTTCCTCGGCCTCTCGCCGGGGGTGGCCGTCATCACCGTCACCTGTGACCGCCCCTGGGCGGCCACCGTGTCCACCATCGACCCGGTGCTGGGGGACCCCACCACGGTGCGGGGGGCGGCGCCCGAGCCCCACACCCTGCAGCGCTTCGCCGGAGTGGCCTCGGTCTCCGGCGCGGGGGGCACCCAGTGGCGCTCGGAGGTGGTGCTCTACAACGTGCTCGAGGAGGCCACCGATGCCAACCTGGCGCTGTCACCCATCCGCGCCAAGGACCCCACCCACAGGACCACCCTGCGGCTCGCCAGGCGGGAGGTCCGTCGCGTGCCCGACCTCTACGCCGCCCTGGGAGCGCCCGCCGGCAGCGGCCTGCTGACCGTCAAGGGCGCCGTGCTGGCCTGGGTGCGGACCTTCAACCAGGGCGCTTCGGCCACCTTCGGCCAGGACGTGCCGATGCTCCCAGCCTCCGGCACCAGGCCCGGGGTGGAGGTCCTCTTCCCCGTGTCCACGCCAGCCGACATCGCCCGCCAGCCGCGCTCCAACCTGCTACTGTACAACTACGAGGGGCGCGACACCACGGTCACCGTGCGGTCCGGGACGGTCAGCAGGACGGTGGTGCTCGCCCCCGGGGTGTACGACCAGGTGAACAACGTCGGAGCCTGGCTGGGTCTGCCCCCCGGGTGGGGCTCGGTGACCGTGTCCGCCGACGGGTTCTGGGTGGGGACAGTCTCCACCGTGGATGCCCCCCTGGGCGACCCCACCACGGTCCTGGGCCTGGTGCGCTGAAGGTAGCAGACGCGGCCACCCTGGCGATCCGAAGTTCAGCGACGCAGTGCCTGTGCCCGTGGCCGTGCCCCTGGGTGCGCGGGCCTCCGGCCCGCCTTCACGGCCGGTGCGATTTGCCTCGGCCGGCCCGCTGTCCGTGTCCGTGACGGTGTCGGTGACCGTGTCGGTGCCGGTGTCTCCAGGGCGGCGTGGCCTCGTGGTGTTCTCAAAGCGCGGGTAGCGCCCGGGGGCGGGCGCTGTCAAGGGCAAGCCGCCCTGCGGGCGGTCGCCTTCGGCGCCCCTGTGACAGCGCCCGCCCCGGTCGCTCTCGAGGCTCGCATGAACACCACTCGGACCACGCCGCCCCCGTCGACCCCGAAGCACTCGCTCACCGCCCACGAGCTGGCCCTCGAGGCCGCGGGCACCGCCGTCGCCCTGGCCCTCGGGCTGCCGGCGCCACTCCGGACGTTGGCGGATCAGCTCATCCGAGCCGCCTCCTCGGTGCCGGCGAACCTGGCCGAGGGGGCCGGCCGGGCCGGGCGGGACCGCCTCCACCACTGGCGCATCGCCTACGCCTCGGCGCTGGAGGCCGACAGCCACCTGCGGCTGTTGCTCCGCGCCGGTGCGGTGGACGCCGCCGCAGCGCAGCGCGCCATCGACGTTTTCGACCGCGTCCGAGCGCTCACCTGGAGGCTGATCCACCCGCGCCGGTGACCGTGTCCGTGACCAAGTCCGTGCCCGTGCCCCTGGGTGCGCGGGCCTCCGGCCCGCCTTCACGGCCGGTGCGGGCTTGACACGGCCAGAGCGGTACCCGTGTCGCTGACCGTGTCCGTGACCGCGTCCGTGATCGTGACCGTGTCTGTGCGTGTAGGTGCAAGCAGATCAGACAGCTGCCGCATCGGGCGAATTCATGGCCACCTTCGTTTCATCCTCGTCGAGCCCACCGAACCGCCTTTGCAGCCGTCTGGAAGTGGCCAACGTCCGATCGGCCTCTCGAGCTGCTGTACCGGAAAGACTGATAGAATTGTCACAGGTGCCACTTCATGGGTGGGTCACACTCCCTCGCGTGCCCGGCGCAGCTTGAGAGTCTCGAACAGCTCGCCGCGACCGAACGCGACGCCACGACGCCCGAGCTCAAGCAGCGACTAGCAGAGATGAACGCTCAGGAGCTGGACGAGCTGGACGAGTACCGACGGCAACTCAGCCACGCAGTCGAAGAAGGGTCAGACTCATTGATCAAGGAGCACGAATTCTTCTCCAGCACAATAAACGGCTCATTCGTCAACGGCCGAGAAGGAAAGAGCCACCTCGCCACGGGACGATTACGCAAGAGACTGGCAGCATCTCTCTTAACCGCGTTAATCCCCACCGCAGCCGCCATCAGCGACGGGCTGAGCGCGTACGCGCAGCAGGCGCCCGACACCCAGACGATCGATGGCGTCACCGCCGAGAACCCAGTCCACCGCACTGTGGCGTCAACGCCGCGAAGGCACCTCGGCCGCCCCGCTCCGGACCCGATTACGCGCGCCGACTATGTCGTGCCGCTCGAGGGCGACAACCGGGAGGTGCGGCTCGTCCTCGCGAACGTTGACCCGAATGTCGTGAACGTCAAGGTGTACACGGACGCTGACAAGGTGCATCCGCAGCAGCTGGTGCTGGCGCCGGGCGAGTCGAAGACGCTGGTGCCGGCTGGTGGGCTCGCCGGCTTCATCACGGTCGAGGGCGCGTCGGACGCGGCGAACGTGATCGGCATCGCGCGGCACGCCCACGTCGTGAACGGCAAGGCCGTCTCGGAGACGGTGCCGTTTGTTCCGGTAGGCCACGCAGCACTCGGCGTGGAGCGGTCCTACGCGCCCGCACCCCTCGTCCCCGGGCGGCTCGGCGAGGCGGGCACCACGGCGCAAGGCTACTGGCTCTGCAGCGTCGACCACAATACCGGCTCGGAAGTGGGGCTCGCCCACAATTCAGGAACCATCTACCCGGACCACGTCACGCGTCACTTTCTCGCCCCGTGGAGCGTGGTCTACGTCCCGGACGTGCTTGCAGAGCTGAACGTCGTCGGGATCAGCAAAGGACAACTCCTCTTCCAACCAACCGCGCCCGGCATCATCGCGGTCACCACGCTCAGAGAGAACAACAGCGGCGACCACTCGACGTTGATGGCGCTGTCGAAGCGGCTCGCCGAGGACAAGTTCACGATGCCGATCATCCGGCACCTGACGAGCGGGCCGTTCGCGCAGTACACGGACATCAGCGTGATCAACCCGGACGCGAGCCCCCTGCAGCAATACTTCGGCGCTGCGTACCAGCCGCGCGGCGTGAGCGGCACGCCGACCGATAGCGGCGGCAGGCAGCTCTTCGCCCTCACCCACTACTTGTTCGACGACGCGATCCAGACGTTCTTCGGCCACAACGACAACCCGCCAGACATGGAGGGGAGCGCTCCCGGGCACAATGAAGCCACGATGCTCGTCTGGAACCGGATCCGGACAGCGATGCCGCACGGCGACGTCGGCGCCGCGTACCCCGTCATCCACTACCGGGACATGTGCGGCACGAAGAACGAGTACCAGTGCAACCTGATCGGGCTCGACGGCAACGCCACGATCGGCCTGCATAATCGGAGCCCGGTCCCCACGACGGTGAAGCTCGAAGCCATCACCGACGCAGGCATCATCGCGAGCACCCAACACGTCACGCTCGGAACGTACGAGAACCGAGAACTCGAAGGCGTCATCCCCAGCAACCTGACAAACGCACGCGTACGCCTCACCGTCATCAGGAGCGGCGTGTACGGCGATGACAGCATCGACCGGTTCGCCGCGTGGGCAACCACGCCAGGCGCCGACGGCGACGAAGACTACCAAGCAGCAAAACAAGTACCGGGATCACTTGCGGACGCTGTCGATCGCTACATCACATTCTGGAAGCCCAATGCTAATTATCAGTTCTGGGTTTCGAACACGGAATACCGTCGTATGATCAACGGCTCTTCCAAGACGCCAAGTTTTCTCGATCCGCTTGTCGATGCCATCTACAACGGAAGTAGTAATACTCCGCCGCCCAAGGCCATTATTCGCGCATCACTCATCGAGGAAGTGAACGGCATCTACGACCCAAGGACGGATAGTGAGCTGATCACCGACGCCGACCCTGTGGTCTTGGTGCCTGCTGTGCCTTCGATGGATCGACTCATTCAACCCGACGGAGGGGCGCTTCGGATTCGATTGACGGTGTCAGGCGAACAGAACGTGCGCGCTGTTTTCTTGGAAGCTCTTCGAGCACAGATTCTTGCTTTCCCCGGTGAGTACGGGGTGGCGGTCGGTGTTGCACCAGCAGATGGTCGCAACCCGACCTGGACAACGCAAGACCTGAATTAGGACTGCAACCCCCTGCTACCGCCCTTTTCTTGCCGGGGTTGAGGCACGGCGACCATTCGCGTATCGAGCAACCACTCATTCATGTTCTTCACAAGTCACAATCTTTAAATAGCCTCATCGCGGTGTCGGGTCTATATGGGAGAGAGGTGGATCATTCTTTCGCTCCTTGTTCTCGGCCTTTCCTTGCTCTTTGGAACGAACGTTGTTAGTGCCGCCTGCATGGGTTGCCTTGGAGGTGTGTGTAACGGCCAATGTGAGCCAGGCGAATATCCCGACTACTGCTCTGATTGCTTAGGGGCCGCGGTTTGTGGCGATCAGCGGTGTGAATTGGCTAAAGGCGAGAACTGTTTTTCGTGTCCGGCGGATTGCGGGTGCCCCGCCACGGACCTGTGCGCGCCGCAGGTCTGCACGTACGGCGGCGGCTCCATCTACTACTGCAGAACCACGTACGTCGAGTGCGACGACAACAACCCCTGCACCACCGACTCGTGCAACCCCCAGACCGGGCAATGCACGTACACCAACCTGCAATCCAACACTCCCTGCGGCACCGGCAAGGTCTGCGATGAGAACGGCAATTGCGTCAACACGTGCGCGACGAACCAGGGCGTCTGCTCGTCGAACCCGAGCGGGTGCACCAGCATCACGGGCTACTGCGCCGCACCCAAAACGTGCTATTCGTGCCCGAACCAGTGCAGCAACGGCGACTGGCAGTGCGAAGCAGGCACGCCGGCGCGGGAACGAGGATGCACGTACGACCAGGAAACGAAACGATGGATCTGGCCGCCATGGACGACGTGCGCGCAAGGAATGGTGTGCGTCAACACCCGGTGCAGCTACCCGACGCAGTGCGCGAACCCGGCAGGCACGCCGGGAGCCTCGATCTGCAGCGGCAACAAGAAACGATTCTGCACCGCCACCGCGCCGCCGTCGTGGCGCGATATCGTTCCGCCCGGGTGACGGTGTCCGTGACCGTGTCCGTGACCGTGTCCGTGCCCGTGACCGTGTCCGTGCCCGTGATCGTAACGGTGTGGCCGGGATGCCCCGCAGGGCGACGGCGGCGAGCGTGGGCGCGAGCAGCGTGGGGCACCACTGGAGATTTTCGTAGCTCCCGCCGCCGCCGTGACCGCCCTTGCTTCTTCTCTGCTAGAATAAATCTATGGAGAGTAATGGCTTCCTCTTCGGACGGGAGAGCGAAATGCGGCAGCTCCTGCACTGGCGTAGCGGGGCGCTGAAACGCTACGAGGGCTGGAGCAGGGGGGGGCCCAGCGCGCTGGACGCGGCCGCCACGCTGGCCTGTCTGGGGTTCCTCTGGGAGCTCCTCCCCCCGGAAACCCGGCAGCGCCCGGTCGACACGGCCGGGGTGGCGACCATGCATCGCCTGCTGGCGGGCTTCACGAGTCGGCAGTGACGGCTCTGGAACGGTGCCTGGCCGCGCTGGTGGCGCGCCTGGAGGAGATGAGGTTCCCCTACATGGTTATCGGTGGCCTGGCCAATGCGGTGTGGGGGGTGCCGCGGGCCACGCTGGACATGAACGTGACCGTATGGGCGGAGGAGGAGCGCTGGCCGCAACTGCTGGCAGGCCTGGAAGGTCAGTTCATTCCCCTGGTGGCGGATGCCCTGGCCTTCGCCCGCGAAACACGGGTGCTGCCGCTGGAGTTCGGCGAAGGGGTGCGGGTGGACCTCATCCTCGCCCTGTTGCCCTTTGAGCGCGAGGCCATCCATCGGGCGGTGGCGGTTTCTATGGCGGGCACGGTGGTGCGGGTGGCGACGGCCGAGGACCTGATTCTCATGAAAGTCATCTCTCGGCGCCCTCGGGATGAGGAGGACGTGCGCGGGATCCTGAAGCAGCGGCAGGGCGAGCTGGATTTCGGCTATCTTCAGCCGCGGCTGGAGGAGCTGGCGCGTCTGCTGGAGCAGTCGGAGTTTTTGACCCGTTGGCAGTACTGACTGGCCGAGCTTGCGGCCGGGAGGTGAGGGTGCGACGTGGCGGGAAGCCCTCCTGCCGCTTTGGTGACCTGAGCGGAGGTTCAGAGTTGCCCGACTGATGTCGCCGGACCCCCAGAGGGCCATTGAGCTTGAGCGGGCGTGCGTGCAGAGGTCGAAGCGGGGCGGGAAAGGTGCGGTGCGGCCGCGGGCACGCGGGGTCTGTTAGCGCGATCCCCCCCGTGATGGGGGGATGGCTCGTCGTGGCCAACGCACGCCGGGGGGCGCGGCGGCAGGCCTTTCGTAGGCCCCGGCCAGGCCGGGGGTTGGGCGAGGATGGCCATCGCGGTCGAAGGGAATGCGGTTGGGGAGTGCTCCGACGGGAACAAGAGGCGGAAATGGCGCATCCTGCCAGGAAAACGGGGGAATGGCAAAGGTGGTCGCCTGCAGGAGGTTGCCATCAGGGCTGGGGCGGTAGTTGCCGCCGGCGGCATCCTGAAGCTGGGGAAGGAGGGAATTGATGGCGTTCTCCGCGCGCAGCTGGGTCTCGTTGCAGGTGGGGTTGGCGGGCGGACACCCCTCTTCACCCCCCTCGATCCCCAGGGGATGGTCCGCTGCACCGTTCCAGATGACGTTACCGCGGATCTGAAGGTTGGTGTCGCTGTGGGCAGGGCTGGGAATGTGGGAGGCCGGGGAGGCGGTCAGGGGAGGGGAGATGAAAAAGTGTTGCCAGCGACTCGTCCAGTCCTCGGGATTGTAAACGATGTTGTTGTAAATGAAAATGTTGCGATTCGGTATGGGTTCGTCGCCGCCGACCTGAGCGGGTCCCCAGCCGCCTTCTGCCAGGTGGGCGGCGCAGCGCGAGGCATCGCCATCACACCCCCGTCCCCCCAACGCCACTTCGATGACGTGGCTGCGTCGGCCAACCCGGTAGAGGGTGTTATGGGCGAAGAGAATGTTGTAGCCCCCGTTCACGCCCATCCCCGCCCCGTCGGTGTGGTGGATGAGATTGTTCACGAACTTGATGTCGTAGGCTTCGTAGTGCAACCAGGGGGAGACCATGAACTCGAAGCCGGTGCCCTGGCCGGCGGTGAACCCGCCGGTGCCGCAGTCGAAGATCTCGTTGGCCTCGATGCGCAGGTAGGCGGAGCCGCCCTTGAAGTAGATGCACCAGTCGTCAGCGGAGTGGATGCGATTGCCCACCACGTGGCCGTACTGCACCGCCACGCCGTCGATGGCGTTTTCCCAGGCGCTCCGGATCTCGCAGTCTTCGATGTACACGTGGGTGCTCTGGTTGATCTTCAGTGTTTCGTGGGCCTGGCGCTGGCCGCCGTCCAGCAGGCAGCCGCGCAGCAGGAGATGGTCGCATCGCTCGCAGTGGAGCACATCACCGCCGTTCTGGATGGCGACGTCGAGGAAATAGAGGTAACGGGTGTCGTAGATGTTGACGTAGCCCTGCAGGCGAGCGGCACGGGGACCGTCGGCGGACTGCACGATGACGGGGGCGGTGAAGGTGCCAAGGCGGGACTCCCAGTAGAGGGGAAAGGTATCCCCAGGATAGTCGCCGGCCGTCAGCATGATCCGGTAGCCCGATGAGGTGAGCGGGACGCCGGCCGGAATCCGGCGCCAGGCGGCGGTCACCGTGCGCAGGGCGTGGGCGCGATCGGCGCCGCTGTTGGTGTCGTCGCCGTTCACGGGGTCGATCCAGAGGTCGATGAGCGTCGGGGACCCCGGGTCGTAGCGGAGGAACGCCGGTGGCAGTCCGCCGGGGCGAGGCCGCGGGATGAGCAGGGCGGAAAACAGGGCCACGCCCCACAGCACTCCCCGCACTGGGCGCGGTGCACCTCGATGATGGCTCATGGCTACACGAGCCTAGCATGTCCGCGAGGCTCCCCTGTTCGTGCAGGCCATGGACCCAGGGCGAGGGTGAGGCACGTCCACGGAAGCACCGCCCACCGGGCAGGGTCGGCGTCCCCCCGCGCGTCCTCCGCGCCGACGATCCACAGCTCTCCAGGCAGGCGACGGCATCGATTCCAGCCAGCATTACTGGTGCGGCCCGGGCGTGAATCCGAAGGGGTCCGCCGTGATCAGGCCGTCGAGGACCACGTCCTGGGGAGAGGTGATTTCATGTTGCTCCCGCGAAGGCCATGAGAAAGCGGCGGCGCTGGTGTCGACGAGGAGAGGGGCCCCCGGCGTCGGCAGAGCCCTTCACTCCGTCTTCTCGGGCGCCTGCGAAGCTGCCGGCGTCTCGACGCACCCCAGGCCCCGCAGGCCGAAGCCGCCCCGCCGGCGGCGGGGTGCGGTCGAGCGTTTTCGCGGCGAGAAGAGAGAAGAAAAGAGGGAGGTGGGTGGCTCCGAGCATCTGGCGCCACCCACCCCCGAGCGCCCGAGGGAGGAGGAGGTGCTACCGAATGGCTTCCACCGCGATGGGGAACCCCAGCTCTTCGGCGAGATGATCGGACTCCAGCAGCGACATGAGGCGGGCGCGGTCAAAAGGGACCGCCACCTGCTGCACCGCCTGGATGATTGCCACCGCCAGGCGCGAGGCGTAGGCCTTGCCGGTCTGGGGGGCGTAGACCACCACCCCGTCCAGGGGCATGGTCAGATTGAGCGGCGCGTAGTGCAGGGTGTTCTTGGAGCTGGGCAGCGAGCAGGCGCCCACGCGCACCACGGGGTTGTTGGGGTCGCTGCGGTCCACGGTGGCCCCGGGCAGCGCCTGCTGCAGGTCCACGAAGAGGTGGCGGTCCACCGCCTCCAGGTTGACCCCGAAGGCGCTGGCAACGATTCTGGCCGCGTCGGTGTTGTCGATGAGCCCCGAGGGGGCGCCGGGTCCATAGGCCCACAGGGGCACGTCGCTGCCGTGGTGGCCGTGGGTGGTCCAGCCCAGCACGGTGTGGCGCTCGCTCACCACCTTGCCGAGGGCGTAGTCGAGCCCCACCTTGCCAGCCTCGGCCAGGATGGCCGCGGCGTCGTCATCGCTGAGGGTCACGCCCCACCACTGGGAGACTTCGGCCTTGACCTTGTCGGCCGTGGGGGAGGCGCCGATCTTGCGGGCCAGCGCCGGCGCGGTGATCTTCATCTTCTTCAAGGGCTCCACCAGCTGCTCCACCTTGATGGCCACGTAGGAGGAGTTGGTGCTGCGGTTGCCAATGGTGATGCCGCCGGTGTCGTGGTCGGGGAAGGCCAGCAGCAGCGTGTCGCCGTGGGCCTTGGCGAAGTCGTGGGCGACCTTGACGGCGTCATCGAAGGCGAGAAAGTCGGTCACCGCCCAGATGGGGTCGTTGGCGTGCATTGCCCAGTCCACCTGGCTGCCCTCCACCATGAGGAAGAACCCGTCGGGGTCCTGGGAGAGGAGCTCGATGGCCTTGGCGGTCATTTCCGCCAGCGACGGCTGCTCTGGCCCCAGCTCGGCACGGTCGATGTGGGGTTGCATGGCGCCCGAGGCGAACATGCCGAACACCCGCCCGGAGCGCACCGCCGCCAGCTCGATGGCCTTCTCCACGTAGGTGTAGCCCTTGCTTTTCACCACCGCCAGCAGGTCCTCGCCGTCAGTGCGGCGGCCGCCGGCGGAGGTGGGCAGGAGGTGCTGCTTGCCGCCCCCCAGCACCACGTCCACGTTCTGGTACACCAGCTGCTCCATGATGTCGTTTTCGAGGCTGCGCGAGTGCACGTGCGCCACGAAACCGGCCGGGGTGGCGTGGCTGATGGTGCTGGTGGCCACCACGCCGGTGGCCTTGCCCTTCAGTTTGGCTGCCTCCAGCACCGTGGCCAGGGGCTTGTAGCGCAGCGCCTCCGGCGGCACCGGGAGGGTCGACAGCTTGCCGTCGGGGATCGGGCCAACCGAGATGAACTTGTCGTTGGACTTGTACCCCGTGGCCATCGCCGTCGAGGCCGGCGCCGAGTCGGTGACCACCGAGTCGTACATGTAGGTGGTGACGCTGCCCACCACCAGCGGGTCCACCGCCAGCGGCGCCCCCTTGTACCAGCGCGCCAGGGTTTGCAGGCTCGCGCCACAGCCGTCGGGGACCATGACGATGACGTTTTTCGCCGCCCAGACGGGCGCCGCGGCGAAAATGAGCACACCCACGACAAGGAGCTTCTTCACCAGACCCCTTCGCATACGTTCCTCCAACCTCTGAGGGCCCGCGGGTTCCTCAGGACACGATCGACGGGTTCCCGACGTCGGGTGATTCTCCCCTCGTTAGTGTGAAAGAAACGTGAAAACACGACGAAGCCGGCGCAAAGCCCCCCGCTCCCGTGGCCCTGAAGGTGACCCGCCGGCAGTCGCCTGGTGGGGTGAGGTCACGCCATCTGGCGCTGGGCGAGGGCGAAAAACTTGCCCTTCAGCGCCATGAGCTCCGCGAAGGTGCCCTCCTCGATGATGCGCCCCCCCTCCAGGTAGCAGATGCGGTCGGCGTTGACGATGGTGGAGAGGCGGTGGGCGATGACGATGCGGGTGGCCTGCAGCCGCTCCATGGACTCGGTCACCGTCGCCTGGGAGCGGTTGTCGAGGGCCGAGGTGGCCTCGTCGAAGATCAGGATGCGGGGCTTGCGCACCAGCGCCCGGGCGATGAGGATCTTCTGCTGCTGCCCGCCGGAAAAGCCGCCGCCCCCCTCGGAGATGTAGGTGTGCATGCCCATGGGCAGGGCGCGGATGTCGTCGGCCAGGCCCGCCAGGTTGGCCGCCTCCCAGGCGTCGTTGATGCCCAAACCGGTGGAGCCCAGGATGTTGCGGGCCACGTCGGTGGGCAGCAGCTGGGAGGTCTGCAGCACCACCCCGATCTGCTGGCGCACCTCGCGCAGGTCGAGGGCGGCCAGGTCCTGGCCGTCGAAGTACACCGACCCCTTCTGCGGGGATTCGAACCCCAGCAGCAGACGCATCAGGGTGGACTTGCCGCAGCCGGAGCCCCCCACGAAGGCCACCATCTCGCCGGCGCGAATCTTCACCGAGAGGTCATCCAGCACCCAGGGGCCGTCCTCGGAGTAGCGGAAGGAGACGTGGGAAACCTCGATGTCCCCCCGCAGCCGGCCGGGGTAGGCGCGGGTCTCATCCAGCTCCGCCGGGGTGGTGATGATGGGCTTCAGGCGCTCGTAGATGGGCACCACCCGGAGGAGATCCAGGGAGGCGTCCCCCAGCGCCTGGGTGGCCGCCAGGAAGGCGCCGAAGGCGGCGGCGAAGGCGATGAAGTCACCGGTGCTCATGGCGGCGGCGGTGCCAGCGGCGGCCGCCTTTTCCTGCTGCTGGACGAGGGCGTAGAAGATGGCCGCCTGGGCCAGCACCGGAAAGCCGGCGGAGAACACCTGGGCGGCGTTCTTGATCTTGCCGATGATGAAGCCCAACCGCCGCTGGCGGGCATAGAGGCTGGCCCAAACCCGGAAGGCGTGGTTCTCGGCGCCGGCCACCCGCAGCTTGCCCACCCCGGAGATGAACTGCAGCACGAGCCCGGTGATGGCGCCGGAGAGCTGCATCTCCTGGCGCTGCTGGCGCAGTTGCAGGTAGTTGAAGGTGGTGGTGCAGGCGACGTAGAGTAGCGTCAGGCCGATGGCAGACAGCGCCAGCACCAGGCTGTACTTGAACATGAGGACGACGTAGAAGACTGACGACAGCGAGCCCAGCACCGCGCCGATGCCGGCCCCCGCCACCAGGCGGCGGATCTCGTTGATGCCGGCGGCGCGGTCGGCCAGGTCGCCGGAGGAGTACTCGCGGAAGGCGGTGGAGGGCAGGTTCAGCAGGCGGTCCCACAGGGCCGCCTGGATGGAGTAGTCCATGCGTCCCTGGATGCGCAACACGGCGATGGACTGGGTGAGCTTGAAGGCGGCGGCGGCGAAGGCGGCGACGAACAGGCCGCCGGTGTACTGCACCAGCAGGTTGCGGTCGGCCTGGGGGATGGCGGAGTCGAACAGCCGGCCGGTGAAGAAGGGGGTCAGGGCCCCCAGCACCCCCAGGGCGATCCCCATGCCGATGAGCATCCCGAGGTCGCCCGCCAGCCCGCGAGCGCCGAAGCGAATCAGGTCCTTGACGGACAGCGGGCCGTCGGGGAAGGGGCGGTAAAACACCACCGCCTGGGGGGAGATGCGCGCCGCCACCTCCTCGGTGACGACGGTGCGCTCGCCGGTGCGGGGGTCGGCCACCACCATGCGACGCGGCCCTTCGGGCAGCAGCGCCACCGGCCCGCCGCCCTCCTCCCAGCGCCCCAGGGCGGGGCCGTGGTCCGAGCGCCACCAGTCGTCCCGCAGCATCACCGGTCGGGTGCGGCAGCGGGAGGCCTTGGCGATGGCGTTCACCCGGTCCTCGAAGGAGGCCCCCTTGGCCGCCTCGGGGTGGTCGCGCACCTCCATGCCCATGGCCTCCCCCACCAGCACGCAGGCGTCCAGGGTGGGGTCCGCTCCTCGCGACAGGGTGGGGGCGGCCGGGGCGGTGTCCTCCATGACCGAGGCGATCTCGCGGAAGCCCGCTTCCCGCGCCGCCTCGGAGTATTCGGCCTTGCTCTTCAGGCGCTGGTACTCGTCCACCAGGGCCAGCTTCTTGTTGACGAACTCGCACTGGCAGAGCACCTGGTGGAAGAGGTCGAGGCCGCGCCAGGCCGCCCCGTCGCCGAGCACTCGCGCCGAGGGGGCGCAGCGCACCCGGGTGGCGATCTCCCGGGCGTTGGAAGCCTCCACCCAGGTGTGGCCGGTGAGGGGGAAGAGGGCGCGACGGCGCTGGGCCCGCTCGATGAGGTCGCCCAGCTTGACCGCCATGGAGTGGGTGCCGGCGCGCTCACCGGCGGAGGGCTGGTCGAAGATGAGCTGCTCCAGGCCGACGAACAGCAGGTTGCCCTCGATGACCTCGACCCACACCACGCCGCGTCCGGGGCGGGCGGCCTTCTGGTTGTCGATGGTGGCCTCCCCCGTCTCGGCCAGGGGGACGTCGGCCTTGGGGCCGGGGGCGATCTCCCGGGTGAGGTTGTCCGACAGGTTGAGGATCCACCCGTCCACCAGGGCGGCCAGCTCGGCCGCCAGCGCCGGGTCGCGGGCCAGCTGCTGCAGGCGGGCGGTGGGCAGGCGGCGCAGCCGGGTCCCCATGCGGCCCACCGCGAGAAAGCCCGAGCTCAGCCCCCAGGCGGCGAAGTCCATGCCCAGCATCAGTTCACCGGCGTTGATGGTGGCGAAGTGGGTGCGCGGCCCGGTGGGGTTGCCACCGCGGTCGATGGCGACGGTGAAAACCTCCACCTTGCCCTCCTCCACGAACCAGGCAGTGGCGGGGGCAGAGAGCAGGAACGGTCGGTTGCCGCTGGCCTCCTGGGCCTCGCCCTCCCGCACCAGCGCCGTGCGCAGAGCGGAGGGGGCCGGTGTGGGGGAGGCCGGTTCGCTGTCGGTCTCGCTGGGGGGTTGCGCTCCGGCCGGGGCGGGTGGCGCGGCGGGGGCGGGTGGCGGTGGCTCGAGGGCGGGCTCGGCAGGCGGGGGTGCTGGCCGAGGGTGGACCTCGACGGCCTTTGGCGGCACGGGCGCGGCTGGTGGTGCCGGGGCCGGCGCAACCGGCGGCGGCGCGGGGGCTTCAAGGCGAGGCGCAGCAGGTCTCGCAGCGGCTTGCGGTGGGACCGAGGGTGGCTGGGTTGGGGGCGGGGCGACTGCCGGGGGGGTCGGCGCGGCGGGCAGTGGGGGGGCGGGTTGCGCCTCGAAGCGCAGCACCGTGCCCCCCAGACGGAACTCGTCGCCATCGCGCAAGGGGTGCTCGTGGATGCGCTGCTGCCCCAGCCAGACGCCGTTGGCGCTGCCCAGATCCCGCAGCAGCCAGCCGGAGGCGGTGGGTGTGAGCTCGGCGTGGCGCCGAGAAACCGTCTGCACCGCCAGCACCAGGTCGCACTCCTCGCTGCGTCCGATGCGCAGGGCGGCGCCAGCCAGCTCGATGCGTCGGCCGGGCAGGCCCTCGAGGTCGCTGGAGACCACCACCAGAGTGGCGGAAGTGGTTCTGGGCGAGAAGGTCGCGTCACTCATCTCCGCCCCCTAGTGGATGAGATCCCGGTACAGGCCGGGAGCGTCCTTCATCTCGTCGTGGGTGCCGCGCTGGACGATCTTGCCGCGGTCCATGACGATGATCTCGTCGGCGTCGCGGATGGTGGACAGGCGATGGGCGACGATGATGCAGGTGCAGCCCCGCCGGCGGATCGCCTCATCCACCATCAGTTCCGTCGGGGGGTCCAGCGCCGAGGTGGCCTCATCCAGCACCAGGATCGTCGGGTTGCCCACCAGGGCGCGGGCGATCTCCAGCCGCTGCCGCTGCCCGCCGGAGAAGTTGGCGCCGTGCTCCTCCACCGGCGAGTCGTACTTGCCCATGCGGGTCTGGATGTCGTGGTCGATGGCGGCATCGCGGCAGGCGGCGGTGATGGAGGTGAGGGGGATGGTGAAGTCCCACATGGTGACGTTTTCGCGGATGGTGCCGGCAAACAGGAAGATCTCCTGATCCACCGCACCCAGGGAGTTGCGCAGCAGCCCCGTGGGCAGCTCGTCCATGGGGATGCCGTCGAAGAGGATGTCCCCCTTCCAGGGGCGATACAGCCCGGTCACCAGCTTGGACACGGTGGACTTGCCCGAGCCCGAGCGCCCCACGAACGCCACCCGCTGTCCCGGTTTGACGTGCAGGCTGAACCCCTCGATCAGCGGAGGATCCAGGGGAGAGTAGCCGAAGGTGACGCCGCGCAGCTCGATCTCGCCCGACAGCTTGATCATCTCCTTGCGCGGGGCCGGTGCGGCCCGCTCCAGGATCTCCACGCGCGGCCGCTCGTCGCGGGTGTACTGGGGGTCGACGGGGAAGCGCAGCACGTCATCCAGGCGCGCCATGTCCGCCTCGAGCTCCTGCACGGCCCCGCCGAAGGAAACGAAAGTATTGAGGGGCTTTGTGAACGACGCCATCAGGCTCTGGTAGGCGACGAGCATGCCGACGGTGAGCTCGCCGTTCATCACCTTGAGGCTGCCCAGGAGCAGGATCACCGCGGTGGTGACGCTGGACACCGTGGCCGGCACGGCGTTGATGAACTCGGAGAGCTGCATGAGCTGCTGCTGGGAGCGCAGCGCCTTGGCCTGATAGCCGGCCCAGCGGGCGAAGAACTCCGACTCCGAGCCGGAGGCCTTCAGGGTTTCCAGGATGCGCAGGCCGTTCATGGCGGTGCCGGTGAGCTTGCCGTAGTCCTGCAGCAGGCGGCGGGCGGCATCGGTGCGCCGGCGCGCCACCAGCTTGACGGCAACGATGTTGGTGAGGGCAATGGCGATGCACACCAGGGTGAGGACCACGTCGTACAGCATCATCAGGACGGCGTAGAAGACCAGCAGCAGGCAGTCGAGAGCGGTGGTGGCCAGGCGCCCGGAGATGAGGGAGGCCACCTTGTCGTTGATCTCCACCCGCGAGCCGATTTCCCCGGCAAACCGCTGGGCGAAGTAGGACACCGGCAAACGCAAGATATGGTTGAAGAACTGTGAGGACGTGGTGAGCGCCAGGCGCGACTCCATGCGCAGCAGGTAGGTTTCCTGCAGCCAGGTCAGCCCCATGCGCAGCAGGGCGGTGAGCACCATGCCGGCGATCAAGGGGGTGACCAGGGAGCGCCGCCCGGCGATCAGGTACTCGTCGATGAACACCCGCGAGAAGGTGGGGATCACCAGCCCCGGCACCACCAGGAAGAGGCCGCACAGGATGGCGAAGGCCAGCGCCGCCTCGCTGCCCTCCAGGCGCCGCTTGAGCGCCGCCGCCATGCTGGGCTTCTCGCCGGAGGGGGTGAACTCGGGCCCCACCTCGAAGGTGAGGACCACCCCGGAGAAGGAGGCGTCCAGCTCCTCCAGGGTGACGGCGCGGGGTCCCTCGGCGGGGTCGGAGAGGTACACCTGCCCCTTTCGCCCGAACCCCTCCAGCACCAGGAAGTGGTTGAAGTTCCAGAACAGGATGCAGGGGAACTTGAGCTCGTACAGGCTCTCGATCTTCTCGAACTTCTGCCCCTTGGCCTGCAGCCCGTAGCGCCGCGCCGCCTTCACCACGTTGGAGGCCTTGGAGCCGTCGCGGGACACCCCGCACTCCTGGCGCAACTCCTCCAGCGGCACGATCTTGCCAAAGTAGCCGAGGACGATGGCGAGTGCCGCGGCGCCGCACTCCACCGCCTCCATCTGCAACACCGTCGGGCACTTCACCCGCCGCGCCGGAGGCGGCGGGATGGTGCGGGGTGCCTCCTGGGGTTGGGCGGCCATGGGCAACTAGCCCAGCCCCACCGCCTTCTTGGCGATGGGGATGACGTAGGAAATGGGCCGCTTGGTCTCCACCTGGATCGATCCCGAGCACAGGGTGCCGGAGTACACCCGCACCGGTGGCCCCTTGGAGGAGGACCACTTGAAGCCGCTCTCGGTACTGGGGTCGGCGATGGGGATGGCGGTCACGGCGATGGGGGCTCCCTTGCCGGCCAGCTCCTGGGCCAGCGCCTGGTTGCGCAGCACCCGCACCATTCCCTCGGGGGTGAGGGGGAAGTCGGAGACCTCCCTGACCTCGGCCAGCATGAAGCCGTACTCTTCGGACCGCACCGTGGAGGGGGAGATGAACGCTTGCATCCCCTGGCGCACCTTCTTGCCCTCGGAGGCGGGCACAAACAGAATCGCCTGAATGGTTTCCTTGGTGTCCTCCAGGGTCAGGATGCGGCTGCCGGCGGTCACCAGGTCGCCGGGGTTGACCATCACCTCCAGCACCCGCCCGGCGTAGGGGCTGCGCACCTCCGACTGTGAGGCCAGCTGGCTTTCGAGCTCGACGATCTGGCGCCGCACCTCGTCCACCCGCAGCCCGGTGCCGGCCTCGGTGGCGCGGATGTTGGCCATGGCCTGCTCGGTGGCGGTGAGCTCCTGCTGGGTCTGCATGAGCTGGGTGCGGGTGAGCAGCCCGCGGGCCACCATCTGCTCCTGCACGGCGATCTTCTCGCGCAGCTCCGCCGCCTGGCGCTGGTAGCGGGCGAGAATGTTGGCCTGGGCGCGCTGCTGTTCCGCCCCACGGCCCGCCAGGGCGGCCAGCTCCTCCCGCATGTTGGCGATCCTGAGGCGCAGCTCGGGCTGGTCCAGGCGGGCCACCACCTGCCCCACCTCCACCACGTCGCCGGGCTTCGGACCCACCTCCACCAGGCGGCCGGAGCCGATGGAGTTGACCTCGTACACCGAGCCGCCGCGCAGCAGGATGCCGCGCCCGTCCACCTTGATGGCGATGCTGCCGACGATGCTCCAGGCCACCACCATGAGGATGATGAACCCCAGCGCCGCCAGGGCCAGCCAGCCGCTGGGCGAGGTGACCTTCATCATCACGTCCAGCCGCTCCGGGGAGGAGAGCTTCTCCAGCGCCGCCTTGCGGAAGAGCTTACCTTGCATGGGTGGCCGACCTCCTTGTCATGCTGTCGGGGACCGGGGGGTGTCCGATCATCCGGTGGCGGGGAGGATCTCCTCCACCACCACCCGCTGGTCAGAGATGCGGTAGCGCACCAGGGTGCCCAGCTCGAAGCGCAGTTGCGCCACCGCCGCGGCCAGGCGCTGGCGGGCGGTGACCAGGGCGAGGGCGGCGCCGATGCGGTTCTCCTCGGTGAGCACGAGGTCGGCGGCGGTGGCTTCCCCCAATCGGAAGCGCTCCACCTCCGCCTCGATGAGCTGGTCATAAAGCTCCACCGCCGCCTGCCCTCGAGCCACCTCGGTGCGGGCCTTGAGTACCGCGCCGACGAGCTCCTCCACCCGACCGGCGATCACCCGCTCCAGGTTGCGCGCCTGGATGCCGCCGGAGTGGTAGAGCGCGCGGGCCTCCAGGTAGCGACCGCGGGCGACGTTGTTGGCAAAAGGCCACTCCACGGTGAGCAGCAGCCGGGCGGAGGGCCCCACCTGGCCACCGAACAGGGCGCGTTCCCACCCCACCAGCACGTTGCGCATGTCGCGGGGGCTCTTGCCCTCCCACAGCCCCTGGTACCACGCCTGGAAGGACAGGGTGCTGGAGCGCCGCAAATCCAGCCGAGCCGCCTCGGCGAGCTCTCGCGCCGACTCCTCGAGACGATGAGCCGCCCTGAGGTCGGCCCGGCGGGCACGGGCCGCCTGGGCCCGCTGCTGCTGCCGCCAGGCGTCCACTTCACTCTCCGCGGGGGGCGGCGGTAGGGTCTCGGCGGCCAGTGGCGCCTCCTCCAGCTGCTCCACCGCCACCCCCATCGCCTCCGCCAGGGCGATGCGAGCCTCGGCCACACTCTGCCAGGCCTGGGCGACGGTGGTGCGGGTGGAGGCCAGGCGCGCCCGCACGGTGATCAGATCGGCCTCGGCCAGCTCGCCCGCCTTCTGGAGGGCCTCGCCCATGGCCACCAGGAAGGCTTGCCGCTGCTCGGAGGCCATGAAGAGCTCCAGCCTCTCCTGGGCGGCGGCCAGCTCCAGGTAGGCCAGCAAGGTGCGCAGGACGGTCCCGGCGACGGCGTGGGCCTCGCTCTCCAGACTGGCCGCGAGGTTCAGCCGACCCGCCCGCTCCGCGGCACCGGTGGCGGCCTCGCCCCGCCCCTTGCCCAGCGGCACCTCCAGGCTCAATCCGGCGATGGAGGTGAAGGTGTTGAGGTTCCCCTTGCCGCCGTAGGTGGGGTCAAGGCGCTTGCCGCGGTAGTTGTCCTTGCTGCCCGAAAAGCCGAGGAGCGGGGTGACGGCAACGCCGTTGCGGTAGAGCTTGGCGGCTGACAGCTGGAGCTCGATGGAGGTGCGATCCTCCAGGGTGGCGCGCACCCCCATGGTGCGCAGCAGACCGCGGCTGGCCAGCGCCGTGATGTCGAGGATGAGGGCAATTTGCTCGGCGCGCCGGCGGGCCGCCTCCTCCAGGGTGCGCCGCTGCGGCTCCAGCTCCGGGCGGCGGGTGATGATTTCGATGATTTCCCACTGCGCCCGCTGGCGGTTGGACAGGCAGACCGGCTCGCCGCCGATGGTGATGACCAGTCCCGGCGGACACTGAATGAGGGGGATGTTGCCCTGCAGGTCCAGCTGGCGGCGCAGGTCGTCGGCGATGAGCCGGAAGGTGGTGGCAATCTCCCGGGAGAGGTTGCGCAGCAGCTCCTGGTTGCGCATCCCCGGCCGCCCCACGGCGCTGGTCTGGTGCTCGAACGCCGGGGCGACGGCAAGCACCGTGTCGAAGGCGCCGGAGGCCATGAGCAAGCTGCCGCGGCTGGCGGTCACCTGCTCCCGCGCCAGGTGCAGGGCGGGGTCGTTGGCCAGGGCGACGTCGATGGCCTCGCGGAGGGTGAGGCGGGGGGTCGCCAGGGTGACGGGGGCATAGGGGTTGGTGGGTTCGGGGTGGCGCTGCCCGGCCCACGCCTGGGTGGGCACGGCGGACAGGGCCAGCAGCAGGGCAACGATCGAAAGGGTGCGCGAACGCGGGGCCATGGCGTCGGTCCCCCTCACTCCGCCAGGGGCGGCAACGCCCCCAGGTCGTCGCGACTCACGAAGGCGCCGGTGGCGTCGGTGGTGACGAGCGTTCCAGTTTCGTAGCGCAGGCGCGCCAGGATCTGGGCCACCTGCTGGCGGGCGGCGATGAGCGACAGCTGCGCATCCACGTAGCGCTGCTCGGTGAGGATGGTGTCGATCACCGTGGCGGCGCCCATGCGCAGCTTCTCCATCTCGTTGTCCACCGCCTGCCGGTGCAGCGCCACCGCCTCCTCGGTGCGCGCCAGTTGGCGGGCCGCCTCTCGCAGGGAGGCCAGCTCCCGCACCACCGAGGCCTTGATGCTGCGTTCCAGGTCGCGGGTGGTGATGGCGCGCTGCCGGAAGCCGGCGGCGGCCACCTCCAGCTTGCCCTTTTGAACGTTGTTCTCGTAGGGTTGCTCGTAGGTGAGGCCGAGGCGAGCGCTGGGGCCGGCCCAGCGGCCGGTGGCGACCCCCTTGAGGCCCTCCAGCACGTCACTGTCCTCGGCGAGGGCGCCGTACCAGGTGGAGTAGCTGAGGTCGGCCCGCGGCGCCAGGTCAATGGCGGCGGCGCGCCAGAGCACCTTGCCCGACTCCTGCAGGCGCACCGCGGCGCGGTAATCCAGGCGCCGCTCCAGCGCCGCGGCAGCGAGCTGGCTGGCGTTGGCGCAGGCCAGCTCCACCCGGGGAGGAACGGCGGGGAAGTCGTCCTCGGGGGCGGGGGCATCGGTGGTGGCCAGCACCTCCAGCCCCATGGTGCGGGCCAGGGCGAGGCGGGCCTCGTGGGCGGCCCGCCGGGAGCCCTCCAGGAGGGCCTGAACCTCCGCCTCCCGGGCCTGCACCCGCACCAGCTCCACGCGGGGCAGCTCGTCGGCCTGGATGAGCACTTCCGCCAGCTCCTTGAGCTGGCTCTGGAGCTGCGTCGACCGGGAGTGCACGTCCACCACCTGCTGGGCTGCCAGGGCGTTCCAGTAGGCCAGGGTGGTGTTGAGCACGCTCACCGCGGCGGCGTGGGTGAGGGCGTCCAGGCTGGCGGCCACGTCCAGCATCGCCGCCTGCTCGGCGGCGCCGGCAGAGGCCACGCCCCGCCCGCGGCCCAGGGGGATGCCCACGGAAAACCCGATGCGGGCGTTGTAGGAGTCCTTGACGCCGGGACCACCGAAGTCCTCGTCCTTGGGCTTGCCCTGGTAGGAGAGGCCTCCCCCCGACAGGTCCACGAAGGGCGCCAGACTCATGCCGGTGCGGTACAGCTTGGTGAGCTGCAGCGCCAGGGAGCCCTCGTAGGAGCGCTGGATGCGCGGCACGGTGCCGAGGTTGCGCAACTTCTCCCGGGCCTCGGCGGCGCGCGCCAGGTCGTCGGCCATGTCGGCGCGCACCTCGAGCTCCTTCGAGCGCAGAATGGCCAGCAGGTCGTTGAGGATCTGCTGCTTCTCCTCCGGTGGGGCGCTCAGGTAGCGCTGGTAAAGCAGCTGGAACTGCACCTCCAGCAGGGGGTCGTCGAAGCGGATGGGCGGCTCGCGCCCCTCCAGCAGGGCATCCCGGTTGGCGAGGATCTCGTCCAGCCGCTCCTGCCGGTCGCGCAGGCGGTCCTCGATCTTGTCGAGCTCCTTGCGGATGTCGTCCCGCTTCTCCTGCATCGACTCTCGCTCCCGGGAGGAGAGCTCCGACTGCACGTACTCGTAGCTGAATTGGCCCAGCAGCGTGAGGTCGAACAAGCCGCTCGCCTGCTGGGCCAGACCGCGGCGCTGGCGCACGGTTTCTGCCTGCAGCTTGATGGCCGGTTCGTGCTCCAGCGTGATCCTGATGGCCTCCAGCAAGGGGATGCTGCGCTGGGAGAGCGCCGGCGGCTGGTAGTCGGGCTGGGGCAGGGGCGGCTCGGCGGCGGCGGTTGACAGGCTCACCACCAGCGCGGTGATGCCAGTCTTGATCGGGTAACGCATGGGGCACCTCATTCTTCACTCTTCCGGTGGGGCCACCGCCGCTGTCGGGGTGGCTGCCGGGCTGACCAGGCTCTTGGTTGAGCCCAGGGTTTCCTGCAAGGTTCCCGCCCACGGCGCCATCCAGCGGCGCACGAACGCCGCCATGGTGGCGTGGTGCAACGGGGCGACGAAGGAGCAGCGGGTGAACCCCGCCTCCTTCATGCGGTTGATGGATTCGGAGTAGAGCGGCAGGATGCGCCCCCGCCGTCCGTAGTCCTTGCGGATGTAACTGCAGGTGAAGCGCAGGGTGTTCTCGTCGAGGGCGTGGTTGATCACCCACCCCACCACCCCTTCGTGAGAGCGCATGCCCACCGAGGTGACGGGTTCAAAGCCATGCTCGTCCCAGCGCCAGGGCACCAGATCCTGGGCGATCCATCCCCTCTCCTGTTGGGAGGCGATGAGCTGCTGTCGCTCGGCCGGGGTGAGCTCTCGCCAGGGGAAGATCTCGCACCCCTCCCGCAGCGGGTAGCGGTTCAGCCAGGGGAACTGCTGCGCCTGCTCCAAGGAAAAGCGCATGAGCAGGGTGCGGGGTTGCGGGGTGGGCCAGCCGCGTGCCGCCAGTACCCGGGCAAAGGCCGGGCTGCCCGGTGCCGAGGCGGTAAAGACGGTGCTCAGCGAGGCGAACCCGCGGCTGGCGATCTCCCCTTCCAGGGCGGCCAGCAGGGCGCGGCCCACCCCCTGCCGGCGGGAGGCCGGGACCACGTAAAGGGAGAGCAGCTCGGGGGGCTCGTCCCCCTCCAGCGGCAGGCCCGCCAGGGCCAGGGCCACGGGCTCGCTTTCCCGCAAGGCGGCCATCGCCAGCGGCTGCACCTGGCGGGCGGTGGGCTCGCGCATTAGGGTGGGAGCTGGTGCGAGGGCGAGGAGATGGCGATAGGCCGGGAAGGTCATCGCCTCGAACGGCGGAGCGACGGGCGGCTCCAGCAGGGCGAAGCTGACCGTCATGGCTGGCCGTTTCCCGGCAGGAGGAAGGCCAGCAGGGAGGGGAACGTGGCCGGAGCCGCCAGGCGCAACGCCTGGTAGCCGACGCCCGCCAGACCGTGAAACAGTCCCAGTCTCACGGCCGGTGCCGCCACCGCTTCCTCCAGGGCGAAGGTGTCGCTGCCCATCGCTCGTCGCAAAACCACGATCCCCCTTGCAGTTGCCGCGCCTATCAGAGACTCCTGCCCCAGTCTCTGCCCGCTTGTCAGCAGCACATCGATGATGCCCAGGCTACCACAGCAGAGGTGGTCAAGTCCAGCCAGGCCGCAGGCTCGGGTAACGGCCAGCGCCTCGTCGAGGCCGACCCGGGCAGAGGGGGGTAGTGCGGCCGTGGCGAGGGCCAGGGCTACCCCCGGCGCGCCGTTGCACCAGGCGGACATGGAAACGTGGCGGACGGCACCGCCGGGATACCGGGCCGGGGTTCGGAACGTGCCCCGGCGGGTGTCGAACAGGGAGAACTCGAACTCCAGGCCGCGCCGTGCCGCCTCAACCAGGCGAACCTCGCCGGTGACCGCGGCCAGCCGCGCCAGGGCGCAGGCGATGCCGGCGGCGCCGTGGGCGAAGCCGGGGGCGGCGGCATCGGCGGGGCTCCAGCCTCCCTCGGGGCGCTGCACCGCCAGCAGGTGCCGGGCGCACTCCTGCGCCAGCGCGATCGCCAGGCTCTCGCCCAGGGCCGCATGGGTGGCCAGCAGCCCGAGGATCGCCCCGGCGCCGCCGGAGAAGACGTCCAGTCGGCGGTCCGCGGCGATCGCCCGGCAGGGGAAGGCGGCCAGCAGGCGCCGGGCGGCGTCGGCGGCGTCGGCGTCGTCGGAGAGGGCGGCCAGCAGGGCGAGGGCGTAGAGTCGGCCGCCCGTGCCTTTGCAGGCACCGAGGCTTTCCGGCGGCTGCGGCCGAGAAAGGGCGGCTTGCCAGCAGGCTCTGGCCCGAGAACGCCAGCGGGGCTCGTCGGTGACCCGGTGGAGGGCGGCAAAGAGTAGCGCCACCCCGGGCAGGCCGTGGGAGAGGTCGGCGGCGTCGAGATCTCCCCACCGGGCGAGCGCCGGTGCGGTCCGGTCGGGAAAGATGGCGCGCTCGATCTCCTCCCCGCAGCGCACGGCAGCCGTCTGCAGCGCTTCCCGCCAGGCGACCAGAGCGGCTTCCCGCTCGGTGTCGTCAGGGCGTGCCTCCTCGTCGGCCAGGGGCTGGGTGGTGGCGCACACCCGGAGGAGGTGGAGGTGGTGCGCCAGCTGCTGCTCGCTCAACCCCTGCAGGCGGTCAGCCAGGCTGGCCCAACCCGAGCGCCCCACCACGCCGGGGATCACCTCGCCGCTGGCGGCGACCAGCGCCTCGGCGGTGGCCGGGAGGGTGAAGCGGGGGATGTCGAGCCGCTCCAGGGCAGCGCGTTCCTCGGCCACCAGCGGCCACAGGGGAGGGCGTCGGGGGGAGGCGGCGAACACCCGGTTGAGGGCATCCAGGGCGATGCTGCGTTCCACTCCCAGCCGCTGGTAGGCGGGGGCGAGGAGCGCCCGCTGCAGGCGCACGTAGGACTCGGTGGGGCGGAAGACCACCCGCGGCTCGGCCAGGGCAAAGGGTTGCAGCGGTCCGGCGGGATCCAGCAGCCGGTGACGATGGGCCAGGCAGAAGCGGTAGGCCTCCCCGAAGCCTTCCTCCAGCTCTGCCCGACGCCGGGTCGGTCGCCACGGTTGCCCGTGGGTGCGGGAAAGGTTGGCGGGCGAGCGCGCCGGGGCGGCCCGCGACACCGGTCGCATCGCGTCGGTGTTGACGTTCTCCCACTGTCGGTGCGGTGACGGGGACCTGGCCCCCCCTACTAGACCCCCGGCGTCCACCAGCGACCCCTGGGCGGTCAGGATGGGGAAGGTGAGCAGACCGGTGGCCAGGATCGAGCTGGCCGCGGCGCGGGTGAGGTCGGTGCGCAGGGGCTGCAGGAGGGCCTCGGCGTCGATCAGCGCGGGGCCGTGGGCGGTGGCAATGACGTTGTCCTCGTGCAGGTCGACACCGCCGAGCAACCACGCCAGGAACACCAGCGCCCCGGCGCGGCGGGCAAAGTCGGTCCCGTCGCTGACCTCTTCGGCCTGCACCCGCTCCACCCAGCCGTAGCCGGGGCGGGCCAGCACCCGCGGCGCGGGCGGGGCGCAGTCCAGCCCCTCCCTCGCCAGCCACTGCATCAGTTCCGCCCACGCCGCCTCCAGGGTGACGTCGCGGGGCTTGTAAACCACCTGGGCACCACTGGCGAAGCGGAGAGCGGCCACCTGGCGGCCGCCGGCGTGGCGATCCGAAAGGCCCGTATCCACGGCCTCCACCGGCCCGAGGACGTCGCCGTCGGCGAAGGCCTGGCCCAGGGCTTCGAGGTCATCCGCCAGCCGGATGACCAACTCGGCCATCGCCTCGGTCCACTGCCAGGCCAGCAGGAACAGGTGGCGGGTCAGCACCGGGTGGGCGACCAGAAAACCGGCCAGCTGCGGCCCGCGCAGGCTGTCCACGAAGGCGCGGTATGTGCGATCGCCGGGGGAGGCGCCGCCGTCTGCCGGGCCGGATCGGCGGGAGTCGCGAAAGGCGTGGAACCTTTCATGGAGGGCGGCGGCGGCCACTGCCGAGAGCTGCTCCAGGAGGTGCTGTTCGGCGGCGCGCTGCGCCCCCGGGGCGAGCAGCGTTGTGAGGTCGGGGGCAAGAGCAGCGAGGCGCCGACGGGCGTGCTGCACCCAGGGGGTGAGCAGGTGCCCGAAGGGCACCTCCGCCTCGTCGGAGGAGGGGGCTGGGGGAGCTGGCTCGGCCAGGATGTCGGGGAGGGCCTGCAGGTAGAGCGGGATGGCAGGGGTCGGGAGACTGCCCAGGGCAGCGGCGATGAGGCGTTCATCGAGGCCGTCCCAGGCCAGCCGGCGCTGCAGGGCGGCCCGATCGCCGCCGGCAAAGATGTGGCTCCAGCGCTCCAGCAGCCCCGCGGCATCGACGCCGCCGACGGCTTCCCCGTGCCGGCCGCTGCCCAGGACCTCTTCCAGGGTCATGGCGCGGGCGGCGATCAGCTCCACCAGGGCGCGGCCGTCCAGCTCCGGGCCGGGCCAAGAGTCAGCGAGCTGCGGAGGGGAAGAGATTCCTGTCATGAAGGAAGCTCCCCCGGGCTCCCGCACGGGCGCCCGGGGGGTGCGGTTGTGTCGATATTGGGGTCAGCTAGAAGACGCGGGCGTTGACCTCGACGTGGGTGCCGAAGCCGCTGGAGCGCACGTCGCAGGTGTAGGTGGTGTCGGTCCTGCCGCCCTTCTTGCCGCCGCCGGCCACCGCCTCGAGATCGGCATCCGACAGCTCCTCCCCCTCCTTGGGCTGGTAGGGCAGGATGATGTGGAACTCGTCCGGCTTTTCCTCGATGATGGTCACCTTCACCGAGGGCGGGATTTCCGTCCCCATCTGCGCCCCCACCACCTCGCGCGGCTTGGCCAGCAGCGCCTGGCGGTACTCCGGGTTCTTGATGGCGAATCCGGCGATGAGATCCTGCACTTCTCCACGAGTCAAGTCAGCCATGTCTCTCTCCTTTTCTCCCGAGGCGTGCTCGGGGAATCCCACTGCGTTGAGTTGCGCGCAACGCAATGGGTCAGTGAGCAAAGACCGTGCCAACTCTTTCAATCGAGACCGTGTTGCTATCTCCATGCTGGAAGTTGGCGGGAAGCCAGGTTCATGGAGCCGTAGCTCCATCGGCCGGAGCGTGCCCTCCATCAACGGGGGGCGAGCAGCAGGGTGAGTATGTCCGCCGGATTCTCGGCCAGGCGTCCCTCGAGATCCTCCAGATCGATGTCCGCCAGGGCGCGGCGATAGGCGCGGGTGCCAGCAATCAGGTACGGTGGCGTGTAAACCTGTTCCCGCACCAGCTCCAGCAGCTGTCGCCGGCGCGAGCGCAGCAGTTCGTACTGGTCGAAAAAGCCCCGCCCGAACGCCTGCGTGACCTCCTGGGGGACCTGGCGCACGTCGAAGAACTCGGACCGCGCCCGCGGCAGGGTGCGGGCCGACAGCACCCGGCGCTTCACCAGGTTGCCCAGATGCTCCCGGGGCAGGGCGTCGATGGCGTGCGGATCGAGGGGGTCGGGCAACTGGGCGACCTCCACGGCCAGGTTCAACAGCAGATGCTCGAGGTCGAAGGTGGTGAGTCGCGGCGGCGAGGTGGTGGCATCCAGCAGCATGTTGCGCGGGCGCAGGTCGGCGTTGGCGAAGACGTAGCCGAAGGCGAACTGCCGGCCGATCTCGAAGGCGGTTGCCGGGTCCGGGGGGCCGGAGAGGGGCAGCCCGGGCGCGGCGGAGACCAGCAGGATGGGCTCCTCTTCGCCGTACACGACTGCCCGGCAGGCGGGCACGCCGCAGAGGTTCTGGAGCTGATGGCCCAGCGCCTCCAGGCGAGCGGAGGCCGGGTCCAGGTAGCGCTTGGCAAAGAACGTGCACTCCCGGGCGGGATCGGCGTCGAGGTGGGCGGTCACCCGGCATACCAGGTTGTACCGCCCCCTTTCATCCTCCCCGACGGGCTGGAGCCGGGTGACGACAGCGGGCCCCCCGGGCGAGGGGATTGCCATCCCGGGAGCCAGCAGGGGGGTGAGGGGCGAATCCCCGGTCAGGCGTCGCCACCCCAGCTCGGCCACGCCGTCGAGGGTTTCGTCACCGCTCGCCGTTCCCACGCCCGCTGCGCGCATGCCCAGCGCCGTCGGGGCGCGCACATCGTTGGCCAGGGAGTCCCCCACCATCAGCACCTGCTCCGGGGCCAGCTCCAGCCGCTGGCAGAGCAGCCGATACGCCTCTGGTTCCGGCTTGACCACCCCGTCCCGGCAGGAGAGCACGCTGGCGTCCAGCAGGTCAGCCAGCCCGGAAGCCTCCAGCGGTGCGGTGTGGGCGCTGGAGAGGTTGGAGATCAGCCCCAGCTTGAAGCCGCGCCGCGCGAGAAACTGCAAGGTCGCCAGCACGCCCGGGAGTAGCCGAGCAGAGGCCACCTCCGCTCGCAGGAGCTGCTCACAGCGGGGCGCCAGGGCGGGGGCGCCGAGCTCCTTGGCAATGGCGGTGGCCATGGCGGCGGTGTCAGGAAAGGAGCGGCGGAGCAGGGTGTGGCGCACCAGGTTGAGCCAGCGCCGCCCCGGGACGTCGAACAACTTCGGGATCTCCCGGTGCAGGAGGGGGTTGTCCAGCGCCAGGAGGGTGCCGTAGAGGTCAAAGGCAACGGCACGCAGAGGGAGCTGGTTCACGGCTTGAGGTCGTGGTGGCGCAGAAAGTCCATGAATCGTTGGTAATCGCTGCCCGGCAAGTGAATGCGCTCGAGGAGCTGGCGGTATGAATTGGCGCAGCGCTGCAGGCCGAGTCGCACCATCTCCCGCACCTGTGCACGGTTGAGGTCGCGGGCCAGAAATCGGCTGTGCACTCCCTCCCAGAAGTCCACCGTGCCATTCATCAGGTTCCCAAGGAGCTGATCGGGCGAGTCGCGCGGGGCCGTGGAGGGCGTCTCGAGCATGGAGGAGAAATCCTTGGGCTCGATGAGGTCTCCATCCGACATGGCATAGGCGAAGGTCACCAGGCTGGCCAGCTCGCGGACGTTGCCCGGCCACGAATACTCCTCCAGCAGCCGCAGCGAGGCGGGGGAAAAGCGCTTGGAGATGCCGTACTGGGCCTCCAGGCGGTGGAGGAAGTAGTCGGTGAGCAGGGCCCAGTCCTGGTCGCGCTCGCGCAGGGCGGGGACGTGGATATGGAAGTACCGCAGGCGGAAGAAGAGGTCTTCGCGGAAGTTCGCTTCGCCACGCAGTTCCTCCAGCGTTCGGTTGGAGGCGGCCACCACCCGCACGTTGGCGGCGCGGGTGGTCTCGGCCCCCAGCGGCTGGAACTCGCCGTAGGCAAGGGCGCGCAGCAGCATCATCTGGGCGGAAGGGTGCAGATCGGCGATCTCATCGAGAAAGAGAACCCCCTGATCGGCCAGCTCGAAGCACCCCTTGCGGTCGGCGGTGGCACCGGTGAAAGAGCCCTTGCGGTGCCCGAACAGCTCGCTCACCGTCAGGTTGCCCTCCTGAAACTGGGGACAGTTGACCGCCACGTAGGGCTTGCCCCGGCGCGGGCTCAACAGGTAGATGGCCTGGGCGAGGGACTCCTTGCCGGAGCCGCTCTCGCCGGTGATCAGCACGGGAGCGTCAAAGGGGGCCACCTTCTCCACCTTGCGGTGCAGCTCCTGCAGGCGGGGGGAGCGCCCGACCATCACCACGGTTCTGAGGGCGCCCCACTCGGCGAAGGACAGCCGGGCCGTCAGCTGCGCCGCCGCCGTCATGCAGGCCGCCGGGGCGGGAGGCAGGGGCACGCCCGGCAACCGGCTGAGCAGAGGTTCGGCGGTGGGTTTGGCTCCCACGGTCTCAGCTCCACGGGCCAGGCGGTTGACCACCCCGGGTCACTCCGATAGCCTTGGTCCACGACGAGATCTGCGCCGCTGGCAGACTCCGCCGGGAGGAGGAGCAATGACCGACGACGGCAGCGAGTTTTCCATTCGCGTCCGGGCGGGGGATTTCGTCTTCCGCGAGGGTGACGCCGGCGATGCCATGTTCATCGTGCAGGAGGGCGAGGTCGAGATCGTCCGCGAGGTCGATGGGCGTCAGATACGGCTGGCCCTGCTGGAGGAGGGGGACTTTTTTGGCGAGATGGCGCTGCTGGAGAAGTTGCCGCGCACCGCCTCGGCGCGCGCCGCCACCGACTGCCTGCTGCTTCGGATCGACGAGTCCACCTTCGACCAGATGATCCACGCCAACCCGGAAATCCCCGTGCGCATGCTGCGCAAGCTCTCCCAGCGGTTGCGGGAACGGGGATCCGTTCATGTGGATGCGCCGCCACAGGTCGAGGGCGGGGAGCCTCCGACCCAGCCCCTGGGGGCAGCGACGGCGGCGGCCGCCAGGTTGGTCCACGACACGACCGGCACGGAGTTCGTGGTGCCGGCGGAGGGGGAGATCTCCGTGGGCCGGTTCGACGCCACCACCGGCTTTCAGCCCGAGGTCGACCTCAAGGCGGTGGACGATCGCCGCTCCACCTCCCGGCGGCACGCCCGTATCGCCTGCCGGGATGGGCGTTTCTTCCTGCGCGAGGAGATGGGCACCGCCAACGGCACCTTCGTTGGAGGCCAGCGCCTGCGCCCCGGGGTGGAAGTGGAACTGCGCGACGGCGATGAGGTGCGCTTCGGCTTCGTACCCATGACCTTCCGGGTGCGATAGCGGCGCCCGCGGCTTGCTGTGCCCGCAGGTGGGACAGGCCCTGCGCCGGGTGTCGCCGCCGGTCATCTAGCTCCCCCCTGCCTTTGTCGCCTTTTTCTTGCCTGCCGTGGGTGCGGCGCCGAGCAGGCGAGCCGCCAGCGCGGTGACCCTTTCCACCCGCTGCTTCTCGCTCCCCGCCGTGCTGATCCCGGCCAGCGCCTCGCTGCGAGCGGGCGCCACCTGGATCGCCTCGCCCAGCCCCGCCACCTCCAGAGCCCGGCGGGCCTCCTCCGCCATTCCGCACACCGCCAGCGCCCCCCCCAGGCCGGCCAGCCGCTTGCCGAGCATCAACAGGACGCGCAGGGCGGCACCGCTGACCTCGCTGGCCCGGGCCAGATCCACGACCACCCTGCGTTCGCCAGCCTCCACGAGTCGGATGGCAGCCAGCTGCAGGTCGGCGGCGCCGGCCACATCCAGGCGGCCGTCCGGTACGAGCACGAGTACGCCGCTCACGCGTTCCTCGAGAACGTCCATTGCCAGCCCTCCCGGCGGCGGGATCGGCGGCGAGCGCTGCTGGGGCGCTCCGGCCGAACCCGTCGCCACCCCTAGAAGCGGAACGCCAGCCCGAAGGCCACCTCGAACTGAGACATGGAGTTCGGGTAGGCGTAGGTGTAGCTGCAGGGGCCAGTGCAGTCGAGATTGGCAAAGGTGTACGTCGCCTTGGTCTTCGGATCGCTGTCGGTCCAGTAGTAGCGTCCCTCGAAGCGGGCCGCCAGCCGTTCGTTGAAATCCAGCTTGATTCCCCCGCCGATGCTGGCCGAAGGGCGGGTGTCGTTGGGCAGCGGCAGGCGCGGCACCAGGCGGGTGGCCCCGGCGCTGGCGGCGAGGAACCCCCGCGTCGGTCCACTGTTGGTATGCCACGCCATGCCCACGTGGTAGTAGGTCACATCCATGTCCAGCACGTGGGTGTCGCCGGGTACGACGAAGCCGCCGGGGGTCTCGCCGAACAACCCCTGGTTGTCCTTGAACGTGGTTGGCTGGTGGCTGATCAGCACCTCAACCTGCGCCGCCTGACCCGCCGCCAGCCCGAAACGGATTCCCCAGGCGCCGCTAGACGAGATCCCCACATCGAAGTCCTGGTGGCGAATGGCGCGCTCCTGCAGAAACATCTCGCCGCCGAAGCGGTAGCCCACAGTGGGGGTCAACTCGAAACGGGCGCCCTGCGCGGCGGCGAGCGCCGGAAACAGCATTGCGACAGCAAGTAACAACCTGCGCATCACATTTCACCTCCTTCACTCCGACCCGGCGCGCAGTCGATCTGGTGGCGCCGGGTGGGCAGCTTGAGCCCGCCGGAGGGTTGCAAGCCAACCTTAGCGCTCCCTGGCGAAGTAAACTCAGTCTATCACACCGCGAGGCTCAGGGTCCAGAGCGCAAGCGGCCACGGACACGGGTACGGACACTGGCACGGACACCGGCCCGGCCGAGGCAAATCGCACCGACCGTGAGAGCGGGCCGGAGGCCCGCGCACCCAGGGGCACGGACACGGTCACGGTCACCGACACCGTCACCGGCGCGGGTGGATCAGCCTCCAGGTCATCGCCCTGACGCGGTCGAGGAGGTGGAGGGCGTGCTGCGCTGCTGCGCCGTCCACCGCGCCGGCGCGGAGCAACAGCCGCAGGTGGCTGTCCGCCTCCAGCGCCGACGCGTAGGCGATGCGCCAGTGGTGCAGCCGGTCCCGCCCCGCCCGTCCGGCACCTTCGGCCAGGTTCGCGGGCACCGAGGAGGGGGAGCGGATGAGCTGGTCCGCCAGGGCCCTGAGCGGGGCCGGCAACTTGAGCGCCAGCGCGACCGCGGCGCCGGCGGCCTCGAGGGCCAGCTCGTGGGCGGTGAGCGAGTGTTTCGGGGTCGACGGGGGCGGCGTGGTCCGAGTGGTGTTCATACCACCCGCCAAGCGCCCGGGGCGGGAGATGTCAAGGGTTGCGCCAGCAACCGCCCGGAGGGCGGCTCGCCCTTGACAGCGACCGCCCCCGGGCGCTACCTCCCGGCAAGAACACCACGAGGCCACGCCGCCCAGGGGACACTGACACGGTCACGGTCACGGACACGGACACCGACACGAGCACGGGAACGGGCACCGGGCCCGGCGTGGCAAGCCGTGCCGACCGTGAGGGCGGGCCGGAGGCCCGCGCACCCAGGGACACCGACACGGACACGGTCACGGGCACGGACACGGTCACGGACACCGACACGGACACGGACATGTTCGGGGTAGAATCCGCCGTTCATGGTGGGCGGCCCGGTCATCGTGGTGGAGCCCCTGCCGCACGCGACCACGGCGGCGGTGGGAGCGTTCGTGCGCTCGGGCTCGGCTCACGAGCCGGCGCACCTCGCCGGGATCACCCACCTCATCGAGCACCTCCTGCTGCGCCGCACCGCGCGCCGCGCTACCGCCGAGATCGCTGAACTGATCGATGCCCTGGGGGGCGGGGTGGACGTCTACACCACCCGGGAGTCCTGCGCCATCACCGCCCATGTCCCGGCCGTGCGGTTTTCCGAGGCTCTGGACCTCATCGTCGAGGCCCTCTTCGCCCCCCGGTTCACCGCCGCCGATGTGCGGCTGGAGCGCGGCATTGTCGCGGCGGAGTTCGACCTGGTGCAGGACTCCCCGGCGGAGAGCGCCGCCGAGCGCGCCCTGCTGGCGGCGTGGGACGGCCACCCGCTGGCTCGCCCGGTGCTGGGCGAACGTGGCATCGTCGAGCGCCTCGGGGTGGAGAGTCTGAGGACCTACCATCGGCAGCGTTTCACCACTTCCCGCCTGTTGGTGGTCGCCGCCGGTCCGCTGAGCGAAGCGACGATCGCCCGCCGATTGCCGGCGCCGTCGCCGTCGTCGCCCGAGCCAGCCCTGGCGCCGCCGGTCTGGCACCCCGGCGTGATGGTGGAGGAGCGGGAAGGACTCGAGCAGGTCTACGTGAACCTGGTGCTGCCCGGCCTGCCCGCCGGGCACCCCGATGGACTGGTGCTCGCCGTCCTGCACCAGCTGCTGGGGGCCGGCAACGCCTCGCGCCTGTTCCGGGAGCTGCGCGACCGCCGCGGTCTGGTGTACGAGGTGGAGAGCGCCGTGGACGCCACCAGCCTCGCCGGAGTGCTGGAGGTGGTGTTCTCGGCTCCCGTGCGGCAGGTGGCGGCGGCCTGGGCGGCGGTACTGAAGGTGCTGGAAGAGGTGGGCGAGGGGCGCATCGCCGACCGCGAGGTGGCCCTCGCCAGGGAGTCGATCGCCTCGGCCATCGTGCTCGGCACCGAGGGGCCGGACGCGCTGATGGAGGCTCACGCCGCGGAAATGCTGGCGCGCGGGCGCCGCTTCGATGCGGCGCAGCTGAGGCGGGAGCTGGATGCCGTCACCCCCGAGCGGGTGCGGGAGCTGGCGCGACGGCTGGTGCGCCTGGAGCTCCTGGCCGGGGCGGTGTGCGGCCCGCCGCGGGGGCTCCTGCTGCCGGCCGCGGTGACCCGGAGGGTGGCGTGAGCGGTGGGGTTGATGTGGCGGTCGAGGTACTTCCCCACGGCGAGGGACTGCCTTTGCCCCGCTACGCGACGGCCGGGGCGGCGGGGGCCGATGTGGTGGCGGCGGCGGACGTGGAGCTGGCGCCGGGAATGCGGGCGGCGGTGCCGACCGGTCTGAAGCTGGCGGTGCCGCCGGGGTACGAGCTGCAGGTCCGCCCCCGCTCCGGCCTGGCCCGCGAGCACGGGGTCACCCTGGTCAATCCGCCGGGCACCATCGACAGCGACTACCGGGGGGAAGTGCTGGTCCTGCTGGTCAACCTGGGGGAGCGGCCGTTCACCGTGCGTCGCGGCGAGCGCATCGCCCAGCTCGTCCTCGCCCCCGTGGTCCGCGCCGAGTTCGTGGTGGCATCGACGTTGCCCGCCAGCGAGCGCGGCGAGGGCGGGTTCGGTTCCACCGGGAGGTAGGGTGCGCCTGGCGGTGCTGGCCTCCGGCTCGGCGGGCAACGCGCTGGTGGTGGAGGCGGGCGGTGTCTCGATCCTCATCGACTGTGGCGTTTCCTGCCGGCAAATCGAGCGTCGCATGCGGGCCGCGGGCTTCGAGCCCGACCGCCTGAGTGCCATCCTGCTGACCCACGAGCACACCGATCACCTGCAGGGCCTCGAGGTCTTCCTCAAGCGGCATCCGCTGCCGCTGGCCGCCACCGCCGGCACGGCAGCCGCCTGCAACGGTGACCTCCCCCTGGCGCAGATGCTGCAGGCGGGGCGGGAGTTGACGCTGGGCTGCCTGAGGGTGCTGCCGTTCTCCGTCTCCCACGATGCCCGGGAGCCGGTGGGGTTCGTGGTGGAGCACGCCGGCACCCGGGTGGGCCTGCTGACCGACGCCGGGGTCGCCACCGAGCTGGTGGTGGAGCGCCTGACCGGCTGCCACGTGCTGCTGCTGGAGGCCAACCACGACCGCGACATGCTGCGGGACGGCCCCTACCCCTGGGCGCTGAAACAGCGCATCGCCTCGCGCACCGGGCACCTGTCCAACGAACAGGCGCAGGCGCTCCTCGACCGCCTTGCCCACCCGGCGCTGCACACCGTGGTGGGGATGCACCTTTCTCGGCAGAACAACCTGCCCGAGCTGGTGCGGCGGGAGCTGGCCCGCCCCCTCGCCGGCAGCGCCGTGCGTCTGGAAGTGGCCAGCCAGGACCAGCCGCTCGTCATCGAATCGAGCTGAAGGGACGGGGCGCACCGTGTCCGTGCCCGTGCCGGTGTCCCTGGGTGCGCGGGCCTCCGGCCCGCCCTCACGGTCGGCACGGTTTGCCACGCCCGGCCCGGTACCCGTGCCCGTGTCCGTGCCCGTGACCGTGTCCGTGCCCGTGACCCCGGGGGAGGGCGCCAGGTGCCGGCGCGTGCGACCCGCTTTCGGTCCAGCGATACGCTAGACTCTCGGCGCAGGGGAGGCGGCCATGGGGCAGGTGGAGGTCAGGGTCAAGCTCAAGGAGGATGTGCTGGATCCCCAGGGTGAAGCGATTCGCCGGGTGCTGGCCGGGCTGGGGTACGGCGAGATCACCCGGGTGCGGGTGGGCAAGCTCCTGATGCTGGAGGTGGATGGGTCGGAGCGGCCGGAGGTGCGCGCGCGCCTGGAGCAGGCGGCGCGGGAGGTGCTCTCCAACCCGGTGATCGAGGATTTCGAGGTGCGCCTGCCATGACCGCGAGCGGGCGGGGGCGGGAGGGCAGCGGCGGCGTACCGGCGGTGGTGGCGCCACCGGCGCGGCGGCGGGTGGCGGTGGTGGTGTTCCCCGGCTCCAACTGCGACCGCGACGCCATGGCGGCGGTGGAGCGGGCCGGGGGGGAGGCGGTGCCGGTGTGGCACCAGAGCGAGGACCTGGCCGGCTGCGGGGCCGCCATCCTGCCGGGCGGGTTTTCCTACGGCGATTACCTGCGGGCCGGCGCCATGGCGGCCCACTCACCGGTGATGCGGGCGATCCGTCGGCTGGCCGTGGAGGGGGGGGCGATCTTGGGGATCTGCAACGGTTTCCAGATCTTGCTGGAGGTGGGGCTGCTGCCTGGAGCGATGTTGCCCAACCGCACCCTGCGCTTCATCTGTCGGGATGTGCACCTGCGGGTGGAGCGGGCGGACGGTCTGCTGCTGCGCCACCTGCGGCGGGGACAGGTGCTGCGCCTGCCCATCGCCCACAAGGAGGGGAACTGGTACGCCCCGGCCGAGGTGGTGGAGCGGGTGGAGCGGGAGGGTGGGGTGGCCTTTCGCTACTGCTCGGCACGTGGTGAGACGCGGCCCGACGCCAACCCCAACGGGGCCCTGGCCAACGTGGCCGGGCTGGTCAACCGCGAGGGGAACGTGCTGGGCCTGATGCCCCACCCGGAGCGGCGGGTGTGGTCGTTGCTGGGCGGGGAGGACGGCCTGCCGCTCGTCCGCGCCCTGGTGGAGGTGGCATGATCGCCTGGGACGCCCCCGCCACCCTGGCCATCGCCCGCGAGCACGGCCTCACCGAGGAGGAGTGGCAGCGCATCCTCGCCGCCCTCGGGCGCACCCCCAACGTCACCGAGGTGGGGGTGTTCGCGGCGCTGTGGTCGGAGCACTGCTCGTACAAGTCCTCCAAGGTGCACCTGCGGCGCTTCCCCACCCGCGGCCCGCGGGTGGTCCAGGGGCCGGGGGAGAACGCCGGCATCGTCGCCCTGGGCGACGGCTGGGTGGCGGTGTTCAAGATGGAGTCGCACAACCACCCGTCCTTCATCGAGCCCTACCAGGGGGCCGCCACCGGGGTGGGGGGCATCCTGCGGGACGTCTTCACCATGGGGGCTCGCCCCATCATGCTGCTGGATTCCCTGCGCTTCGGCGAGCTGGAGGCGCCCCGCATGCGCCACCTCCTGGACGGGGTGGTGCGCGGCATCGGCGACTACGGCAACTGCGTGGGGGTGCCCACGGTGGGCGGCGAGGTGGACTTCCACCGGGCCTACAACGGCAACATCCTGGTCAACGCCATGTGCGTGGGGGTGGCGCGGCAGGACAGGATCTTTTACGGGCGCGCCTCGGGGCCTGGCAACCGCGTCATCTATCTGGGGTCCAGGACGGGCCGCGACGGCATCCACGGCGCCACCATGGCCTCGGACGTCTTCGACGAGGAGGCCGCCGCCCGGCGGCCCACCGTGCAGGTGGGCGACCCCTTCACCGAGAAGCTGCTCATCGAGTGCTGCCTGGAGCTCATGGATGCGGGCCTGATCGTCGGCATCCAGGACATGGGGGCGGCGGGGTTGTCCTCCTCGGCGTTCGAGATGGCCGCCCGGGCCGGGTGCGGGCTGGAGCTGGACCTCTCCCGGGTGCCGGTGCGGGCTCGAGGGATGACCCCCTACGAGCTCATGCTGTCGGAGTCCCAGGAGCGCATGCTGATGGTGGTGGAGCCCCGCCTGGTGCCGCGGGTGCTGGCGGTGTGCGCCCGCTGGGGGCTGGAGGGGGTGGAGATCGGCCGCGTCATCGCCGAGCGGGAGGTGCGCGCCTCCTTCGCTGGGCGGCCGGCGTTTCGCCTGCCGGTGGCGCCGCTGGTGGACGATGCCCCGGTGTACGAGCGGCCACGGGTACCGCCGGTGCCGGCGCCGCCAGTGACGCTGCCGCACCTGGTGGGTCGCGACTGGGGAGCCGACCTGCGGCGCCTGCTGTCGCGGCCGCAGATGGGGTGCTCCCGCTTCATCTGGGAGCAGTACGACCAGTCGGTAGGTGGGGCCACGGTCAGCGGGCCGGGGGCCGACGCGGCGCTGGTGCTGGTGCCGGGCACCCGCCTGGGGGTGGCGGCCACCACCGATTGCAACGCCCTGGCGTGCTCCCTCGACCCCCGCCAGGGGGCCGCCCAGGCGGTGGCCGAGGCGGTGCGCAACCTGGCCTGCGTGGGGGCGGAGCCGGTGGGGGTGACCGATTGCCTCAACTTCGGTTCGCCCGAAAACCCCCAGGTGGCCGGCCAGCTGGTGGCCGCCATCGAGGGCATGGCCGAGGCGTGTCGCGCCTTCGACGTCCCCGTGGTGTCGGGCAACGTGTCGCTGTACAACGAGACCTCGGGCCAGGCGATCCTACCCACACCCACGGTGGGGATGGTGGGACTGCACCCGCAGGTGCGCCACGCACCGCGTTCGCGCTTCGCCGAGTCGGACGCCGTCTATCTGCTGGGGCCGCTGGAGGGTGAACTGGGGGCCTCCCGCTACCTGCAGCTGGTGCTGGAGCTGGAGGTGGGCCCGGTGCCGGCGGTGGACTACGCCGCCGAGCGGGCCGCCGCGGCCGTGGTGCGGGAGCTGGTGCGGCTGGGGTTGGTGGCGGCGCGGGACCTCTCCGACGGTGGCCTGGCGGTGGCGGCGGCGGAAATGACCGCCGCCGGGGTCGGGGCGGTGCTGGAGCTGCCGGCCGGGTCGTCGGAGGCGCGGGCGCTGTTCGGCGAGTGGGGTCCGCGGTACCTGCTGGCGGTTCCGCCCGCCTGGGAGGGCGCGGTGGTGCGCGCCGCCGGGGAGCTGCCCCTCACCCGCCTGGGGGTGGCGGTGGGGGAGCGCCTGATCATCCGACGCGCCGGCGAGACGCTCATCGACGAGTCGGTGGGCGAGATCGCCGCGCTGCGGGAGGTGGGGCTGGGATGGCTGGCGTGATGAGTCACCCGGCGGGGAGCGAGCCCGACAAGGACGACTGCTTCCACGACGAGTGCGGCGTCTGCGCCGTGCTCGGCCATGCCGACGCCGCCAACCTGGTCTACCTGGGCCTGTATGCGCTGCAGCACCGCGGCCAGGAGTCGGCCGGCATCGCCGCCTGGGACGGCACGCAGCTCGCCCACTTCAAGGCTATGGGGTACGTGGCCGACATCTTCGATCGCAACCGCCTGGTGGCGCTGCCCGGCCACGCCGCCCTGGGGCACGTGCGCTACTCCACCGCCGGGTCGTCGTCGCTGATCAACGCCCAGCCGGTGGTTGCCAAGACCCATCGCGGCCAGCTCGCCCTGGCTCACAACGGAAACCTGGTCAATGCGTTGCGGCTGCGCCGCCGACTGGAGGAGGAGGGCGCCATCTTCCAGTCCACCTCCGACAGCGAGGTGTTCCTGCACCTGCTGGCGCGCTCCCGGGCGGCCACGCTGGAAGGGGCGCTGGTGGAAACCCTCGACGCCGCGGTGGGGGCCTATGCGGTGGCCATCCTGTGCGACGGCCGGCTTTTCGCGGCGCGCGATCCCATGGGGTTTCGCCCCCTCGCCCTGGGGCGCCTGGAGGAGGCGTGGGTGGTGGCCTCGGAAACCTGCGCCTTCGACCTGCTGGGGGCCCGCTTCGTGCGCGAGGTGGCCCCCGGTGAGGTGGTGGAGCTGGAGGGGGAGGAGCCGCGGGTGCTGCGCGCCGGCGGCGCCCCGCCCTTCGCCCACTGCGTCTTCGAGCACGTCTACTTCTCCCGCCCCGACTCTCGCGTCTTCGGGGAGGAGGTGGCGGTGGTGCGGGAACGCTTCGGGGCACAGCTGGCGCGGGAGCACCCGGTGGAGGCCGACGCCGTGGTGCCGGTGCCGGACTCGGGGGTGCCGGCCGCCCTGGGGTACGCGCGGGAGTCGGGCATCCCCTTCACCCTGGGGCTGGTGCGCAACCACTACGTGGGCCGCACCTTCATCGAGCCGCGGCAGTCCATTCGCCACTTTGGCGTCAAGGTCAAGCTCAACGCCGTGCGTGCCCTGGTGGAGGGCAAGCGGGTGGTGCTGGTGGACGACTCCATCGTGCGCGGCACCACCTCTCGCAAGATCGTCATGATGCTGAAGGGGGCGGGGGCCAGGGAGGTGCACCTGCGCATCTCCTCGCCTCCCACCGTGGGGCCGTGCTTTTACGGCATCGACACCCCCGAACGCCGGGAGCTGATCGCCGCCACCCACAGCGTGGCGGAAATCCGCGCCTTTGTGGGCGCCGACTCCCTGGGCTACCTGTCCGAGGACGGCATGCTGGCGTGTCTGGCGACGCCGCGGGAAAACTTCTGTACCGCCTGCTTCTCCTTGCGCTACAGGGTGTTGGACGAGGACGGCGGGGGCGCGATCGGCAAGGAGGAACGCTGACGCGCCGCCGGGGGGTTGACAGGGGATCGGCGGTCGTCTATAAAGTCCCTCCCCGCGCCCGGCGCGGGTTGCTCTTTGCAAGGCGGTTGGCTCCCTGGAAAGGTACCCCACGTTTGGACCGGCGGGGTGCCG
>Ga0226835_1000297_pt1:67500-71351 | contig 71351 bp, 48 predicted proteins | sample LAC_MetaG_1_FD_163627 | JGI IMG/M metagenome (GOLD analysis project Ga0226835, IMG submission 163627) | Anaerobic ammonium oxidizing microbial communities from anammox membrane bioreactor (MBR) in UC Berkley, California, United States -... | ecosystem: Engineered > Bioreactor >...
TGCGGGGGGTCGTGGGATTCGATGGGGTCCGGCTGCCACCGGGCCGAGGAGTTACAAAGCGCCCGCCTAGCAGAAGGGTTTTGGAACAGCCAGCCATAGAGGGTGAGAGCCCCGTACGCGAAAGGTGTGGTGCCTCCTTAATCGAACACCCAAGTACCACGGGACACGGGGAACCCTGTGGGAATTCGGGAGGACCACCTCCCAAGGCTAAATACGTCTCGGCGACCGATAGTGAACCAGTACCGTGAGGGAAAGGTGAAAAGCACCCCTGTGAGGGGAGTGAAAGAGTACCTGAAACCGTCTACCTACAATCTGTGGGAGCCCAGTGTGTGCAGCTTGCTGCACACCGGGTGACTGCGTGCCTTTTGCATAATGAGCCGGCTAGTTACTCTCGGCGGCGAGGTTAAGCATTTTGCGGAGCCGTAGCGAAAGCGAGTCTGAACAGGGCGTTCAGTCGTCGGGAGTAGACGCGAAACGGGGTGATCTACCCTTGGCCAGGATGAAGCGTGGGTAACACCACGTGGAGGTCCGAACCAGTGTTGGTTGAAAACAGCTTGGATGAGCTGAGGGTAGGGGTGAAAGGCTAATCAAACTCCGTGATAGCTCGTTCTCCCCGAAATAGCTTTAGGGCTAGCCTCGCGCGGTTCGTGGCGGTGGTAGAGCACTGGATGGGCTAGGGGCCTTACCCGGCTACCGCCCCCAACCAAACTCCGAATGCCGCCAACGTCAAGCGCGGGAGTCAGACGGTGGGGGATAAGCTTCATCGTCGAAAGGGAAACAGCCCAGACCGCCAGCTAAGGTCCCCAAATCACGGCTAAGTGGTAAAGGATGTGGGGTTGCTGGGACAGCCAGGAGGTTGGCTTAGAAGCAGCCATCCTTTAAAGAAAGCGTAATAGCTCACTGGTCTAGCGATCCTGTGCCGAAAATTCAACGGGGCTCAAGCCGTGTACCGAAGCTGCGGATCTTCAGGACCTGCGGGTCTTGAAGGTGGTAGGGGAGCGTTCTATGTGGGTCGAAGTCAGACCGTAAGGACTGGTGGACTGCATAGAAGTGACTCTGCCGGCACAAGTAGCGATAAAGGAGATGAAAACTCTCCTCGCCGGAAGCCTAAGGTTTCCTGAGCAAGGTCAATCCGCTCAGGGTTAGTCGGTCCCTAAGGTGAGGCCGAACGGCGTAGCCGATGGGAAACGGGTTAATATTCCCGTACCACTGTGTTCTCGTTATCACGATGGGGTGACGCAGAAGGATAGGCCGGACTGGCATTGGATGTCCAGTTTGAAGCGTGTAGGCGGGGGTGGCAGGCAAATCCGCTGCCCCGATAACGCCAAGGCGTGATCTCGATCCCTTTCAGGGAGCAAAGCGGCTGATTCCACGCTGCCGAGAAAAACCTCTAAGGAGAGGGCACGGTGACCGTACCGGAAACGGACACACGTAGGCAGGGTGAGTAACCCAAGGCGCTTGAGTGATCCCCCGTGAAGGAACTAGGCAAAATGACACCGTAACTTCGGGAGAAGGTGTGCCTCTCGTCGTGTAGATCCTCGCGGTCGAAGCGATGGGAGGTCGCAGTGAAAAGGCCCAGGCGACTGTTTACTAAAAACACAGGACTCTGCAAACGTCAGAAGCGGACGTATAGGGTCTGAAGCCTGCCCGGTGCCGGAAGGTTAAGGGGAGGGGTCAGCCGCAAGGCGAAGCTCTGAACCGAAGCCCCGGTAAACGGCGGCCGTAACTATAACGGTCCTAAGGTTAACACAACGCTAGCCTTAGTAAAACTGAACCATATGCGGGAAACTCCTCGAAAACCGCACGGTACTCGTTGCGTTGACGACGCGGCAGTAAGAATCCGTGGGACATGGGGACAATCCGCAGGGAAGGCCTCGATGATGATGCGAGGAACCCTCAGAGACTTGATGTTCGGGGTTGGCCATGAACCTTGAGCCCCAGTGGATCGTCGGGTTTGTCGACGGGGAAGGCTGCTTCCACGTCGCCATCAACCGGCATCCGGACATGAAGCTGGGATTTCAGGTTCTTCCAGAGTTCACCGTCGTGCAACATGAGAGTGACGCGCAGGTGCTGTACGCGCTCAAGGCTCACTTCGGATGTGGCGTGGTGCGTCGCAACCACGGCAGCCGAATGGCCTTTCGAGTTCGTAATCTGGCGCACCTGGCGGAACGCATCGTTCCGTTCTTCGAGAAGCACCACCTGAAGACAAGAAAGCGGGTGGAGTTCTTGAAGTTCCGGCGCGTCGTGCTGCTCATGCAACGCGGTGAACATCTCACAGCCGAAGGGCTGGGAAGGATCGGGGACATCGCCTCGGCGATGAACCGCGGCCAATCAAGGTAAAGTCCGGCTCTTCTGGAAACGGAAGAGGTGAACCGAGCGAAATTCCTTGTCGGGTAAGTTCCGACCTGCACGAAAGGCGAAACGATCTGGGCGCTGTCTCCACGGGGGGCTCAGCGAATCTGAAGTACCGGTGAAGATGCCGGTTACCCGCACCTAGACGGAAAGACCCTGTGCACCTTTACTACAACTTGCCACTGAATCTCGGTGTTGTATGTGCAGGATAGGTGGGAGGCTGTGAAGCCGGGGCGTCAGCTTCGGTGGAGCCGTCGGTGAGATACCACCCTTATAGCCTCGAGGTTCTAACCCAGGGCCGTGATCCGGTCCGGGGACACTGGCTGGTGGGTAGTTTGACTGGGGCGGTCGCCTCACAAAGTGTAACTGAGGCGCCCAAAGGTTCCCTCAGGCTGATTGGAAACCAGCCGCAGAGCGCAAAGGCACAAGGGAGCTTGACTGCGAGACCTACAAGTCGAGCAGGGACGAAAGTCGGGCTTAGTGATCCGGTGGTCCCGTGTGGAAGGGCCATCGCTCAACGGATAAAAGGTACGCCGGGGATAACAGGCTGATCCTGCCCAAGAGTTCACATCGACGGCGGGGTTTGGCACCTCGATGTCGGCTCATCGCATCCTGGGGCTGAAGCAGGTCCCAAGGGTTCGGCTGTTCGCCGATTAAAGCGGTACGTGAGCTGGGTTTAGAACGTCGCGAGACAGTTCGGTCTCTATCTGGTGCGGGCGGAGGATACTTGCGGAGAGTCGTCCTTAGTACGAGAGGACCAGGACGAACGGACCTCCAGTGTACCAGTTGTCGCGCCAGCGGCAGCGCTGGGTAGCTGTGTCCGGATGCGATAACCGCTGAATGCATCTAAGCGGGAAGCCAACTCCAAGATGAGGTATCCCGGGCCGTAAGGCCCCTGAAGGCCTCTGGTAGATGACCAGTTTGATAGGCGGGAGGTGTACGCGCTGTGAGGCGCTCAGCTGACCCGTACTAATCGGCCGTGCGGCTTGACCACACATCCCTTCCCGAAAAGCTTGTTTTCCGCCGCGAGCCCAATTGAGTTGTTAGAATTTTCTTGCAAGTTTTTCCGGTGGCCATACCGAGGGGGATACACCCGTTCCCATTCCGAACACGGAAGTTAAGCCCCTCCGGGCCGATGGTACTGCACTGGCGACGGTGTGGGAGAGTAGGTCGCTGCCGGGAAGTATGAAGGGCCTGCGTGCGAACGCAGGCCCTTCGCTTTTTCGAAGGGTTGTGCGCCTGGGCTGATGGAGGCAGCGACCTACTCGGGTTTGAGCGAGGCGCAGCTGGGCTGCGCCGAGCGTGGGGGTTCGGGGGGCTGGAGCGCCGGGTGGGTGGTGGAGTGGCGCGGAGCCCCCCGAGAGAGGGAGCTGGTCGCTGCCGGGAAGTATGAAGGGCCTGCGTGCGAACGCAGGCCCTTCGCTTTTTCGAAGGGTTGTGCGCCTGGGCTGATGGAGGCAGCGACCTACTCGGGTTTGAGCGAGGCGCAGCTGGGCTGC
>Ga0226835_1000298_pt1 | contig 70628 bp, 71 predicted proteins | sample LAC_MetaG_1_FD_163627 | JGI IMG/M metagenome (GOLD analysis project Ga0226835, IMG submission 163627) | Anaerobic ammonium oxidizing microbial communities from anammox membrane bioreactor (MBR) in UC Berkley, California, United States -... | ecosystem: Engineered > Bioreactor > Anaerobic >...
CCACTGCAAACAACTGGTTCTTCTGGGCGGCGTTGTCGGCCGTTTTCGCCGCCTTGACGGCGATCTTCGCCAAGATCGGCATCCAGGGCGTGAACTCGGACCTGGCCACCCTGGTCAGGACCGTCGTCGTGGTCTTCGTTCTGGCGGCTTTCGTCTGGCTCACCGGCAGATGGAGCGATCCGTTCTTGCTGCCGTCGAAGACATGGCTGTTTCTCATCCTTTCCGCGCTGGCCACCGGAGCGTCCTGAGTGTGCTACTTCCGCGCCCTGCAAATCGGCGAGGCATCGAAGGTCGCGCCGGTCGACAAGTTCAGCCTGGTGCTGGTGGCCGTGTTCGCATTCGCGTTCCTCGGCGAGCGGCCGTCCTGGCGGGAATGGCTCGGCATAGCCCTGGTGTCGGCCGGCGTGGTGGTGCTGGCGATCCGGCGCTGAGCGGGCACTTCGACGGCAGGTTCCGGTGAAAGTCCCGCCCAGTCCCTTCGCCGAGCTCGTCGGACTCTCCATCGACGAGCAGGCCTCGGGCAGGAGCACGCTCTCGCTCCGGGTGGCGCCGCGTCACCTGAATCCGCACGGCGTGGTCCATGGCGCGGTGCTCTACGCGCTGGCGGACACGGGAATGGGGGCCGCCCTGTATCCGACGCTGTCGCCCGGGGAGATATGCGCGACGATCGAGATCAAGATCAGCTACTTCAGGCCGGTATGGGCGGGTGCCGTGGTTTGCCGGACCGAGGTGCTCAATCGGGGCAAAACCGTCGCGAACCTGGATTCCCGCATCTACGCCGACGACGAGCTGGTCGCCCAGGCAAACGGTCACTACGCCATCATCAAGCGCCGGACGGCAGCGCCCTGAGCGCGCCGCGCGGACGCAAGCCGGCCGAGGCTCCGCGATCGCCCTGAACGGCTATTGATCCGCCCGGTGCTGCGCGCCAAGGTAGTCGCGCGTGCGCATCTCGATCAGGCGGCTGACGGTGCGGTGGAACTCGGTGGCCTGCGGGCCTTCGCGGTAGAGCTCGGCGGCCTCGCACTCGGCGGTCATGACGAGCTTGACCTTGTGGTCGTAGAAGACGTCGACCAGCCAGGTGAAGCGGCGCGCCTCGTTGGCCTGCTCGCGCGTCATGCGCGGCACGCCGGAGAGGAAGACGGTGTGGTAGCGGCGGGCGATCTCGAGGTAGTCGTTCTGCGAGCGCGGCCCCATGCACAGGGTCGGGAAGTCGAACCAGATGACGCCGATGGCGCGGCGCTGCACCGGCAGCTCGCGCTCGAGGATGTTCACCGGTCGCTGGTGGCCCTCGCCCCCCGATATCTCGCGGAAGGCGGCCTCCATCTTCGCTTCCCCCTCGGCGTCGGCCGGGACGTGGTAGACCTCGACCTTTTCCAGCGCGCGCAGGCGGTAGTCGATGCCGCCGTCGACTTCCAGCACGTCGAGCTTCGATTTCAGGAGCTGGATGGTGGGGAGGAAGCTGTGCCGCTGCAGGCCGTTCGGGTAGAGGCCGTCGGGCGGATAGTTGGAAGTCAGGCAGAACACCACGCCGCGCTCGAAGAGGGCCTCCATCAGGCGGCCGAGGATCATGGCGTCGGCGATGTCGGAAACGTGGAACTCGTCGAAGCACATCAGCCGCGTCTCGCGGGCGATTTTGTCGGCGACCTTGAGCAGCGGGTCGGCCTCGTTCTTCAGCGCGCGCAGACGCTCGTGCACCTCGCGCATGAAGGCGTGGAAGTGCACGCGCCGCTTGCGCTGGTAGGGCACGGTGTCGAAGAAGCAGTCCATCAGCAGGCTCTTGCCGCGCCCGACGCCGCCCCAGAGGTAGGTGCCGCGCGGCAGCGGCGGGTTGACGACGAGCTTGCGCAATTTCGTGCGACGCTTGTGCTTGAAGGCGACGAGTTCGTCGTAGAGGCGCTGCAGCCGCTCGGCGGCGGCCTGCTGGGCGTCGTCGGGGACGATGCGGCGCGACTGGAACTGGACGTCCAGGGCGCGCAGCATGCCTTGCTGGGGAAGACGCGGGGCGTTCATGGTGCGGATTTTAACAGCGGCCCTCTCCCCCTGCCCCTCTCCCCGCGGGGAGAGGGGAGAAGAGCGGTCAGAAGTGCAGCGGGCGCTTGTCGACGTCCAGGGCGGCCTCGTGCATGGCCTCCGACAGGGTCGGGTGGGCGTGCACGATGCGGGCGATGTCTTCCGAGCTGGCGTGGAACTCCATGGCGACGACGGCCTCCGAGATCAGCTCGGAGGCGTTGGTGCCGATGACGTGCACGCCGAGGATCCGGTCGGTCCTGGCGTCGGCCAGCATCTTGACGAAGCCGGTGGTGTCGCCCTGGCCGAGCGCGCGACCGTTGGCGGAAAAGGGGATCTTGCCGGCACGGTACTCGATGCCGGCCGACTGCAGCTGCTGCTCGGTCTTGCCGACCCAGGCGATCTCGGGATGGGTGTAGATGACCCAGGGCACGGCGTCGTAGTTGCAGTGGCCGGCCTGGCCGGCGATCAGCTCGGCGACCATGACGCCCTCTTCCATGCTCTTGTGCGCCAGCATCGGGCCGCGCACGACGTCGCCGACCGCCCAGACGTTGGGCAGGTTGCTGCGGCAGTGGTCGTCGACGGCGACGCGGCCGCGCTCGTCGAGCTTGAGGCCGACCGCCTCGCAGCCGAGGCCGTCGGTGTTGGGCACACGGCCGACGGAGACGATGAGCTTGTCGCATTCGAGGACATGGCTCTCGTCGCCCATTTCATATTCGATCGTGATGCCTTTTTTACCCGTCGTGACCTTGCCGATCTTCACGCCGAGGCGGATGTCGAGGCCCTGCTTTTTCGTGAACACCTTCCAGGCTTCCTTGGCGACGGCGGCATCGGCCGCGGCGAGGAAATCGGGCATCGCTTCGAGGATGACGACCTCGGCGCCGAGGCGCTTCCAGACGCTGCCGAGTTCGAGGCCGATGACGCCGGCGCCGATGACGCCGAGGCGCCTCGGCACGGCGTCGAAGGCGAGCGCGCCGGCGTTGTCGCAGATCAGCTTGTTGTCGACGGGGATGCCGTCGAGGTGGCGCGGCCTCGATCCGGTGGCGACGATGACGTGCCTGGCCGTCACCGGTTCGCCGGCGACGTCGATCTCCCAGCCGTCCTCGCCGCCGCCGACGAACCGGCCGTGGCCGGACAGCAGCGCGACCTTGTTCTTCCTGAAGATGTGCTTGATGCCGCCGGTGAGCTGCGTGACGATGTTGTCCTTGCGCTTGACCATGGTCTTGACGTCGATCGACACCTCGCCGGTCGAGATGCCGTGCATGACGAAGCCGTGGCGGGCGTTCTCGAAGTGCTCGGAGGACTGCAGCAGCGCCTTGGAGGGAATGCAGCCGACGTTGAGGCAGGTGCCGCCGAGGCGCACTTCGCCCTTCGGGTCGTCGTAGGACTCGGATTCGCAGCAGGCGGTGGTGAAGCCGAGCTGCGCCGCGCGGATGGCGGCGACGTAGCCGCCGGGGCCGCCGCCGATGACCAGCACGTCGAATTGTTTGGCCATGTCAGATCTCCAGCAGCAGGCGCGCCGGGTCCTCCAGCGCTTCCTTCATGGTCACCAGGCCGAGCACCGCCTCGCGGCCGTCGATGATGCGGTGGTCGTAGGACATTGCCAGGTAGTTCATCGGGCGGACGACGATCTGGCCGTTCTCGACCACGGCGCGGTCCTTGGTGGCGTGGATGCCGAGGATGGCCGACTGCGGCGGGTTGATGATGGGCGTGGACAGCATCGAGCCGAAGACGCCGCCGTTGGAGATGGAGAAGGTGCCGCCGGTGAGCTCCTCGATGGAGAGCTTGCCGTCCTTGGCCTTGGCGCCGAACTCGGCGATCTTCTTCTCGATGTCGGCGAGCGACATCTGGTCGGCGTCGCGCAGGATCGGCACCACCAGGCCGCGCGGCGAGCCCACGGCGATGCCGATGTCGAAGTAGCCGTGGTAGACGATGTCGTTGCCGTCGATGGAGGCGTTGAGCACCGGGTACTTCTTCAGCGCGGCCACCGCCGCCTTGACGAAGAACGACATGAAGCCGAGCTTGACGCCGTGCTCCTTCTCGAACTTGTCCTTGTACTTGTTGCGCAGGTCCATCACCGGCGCCATGTTCACCTCATTGAAGGTGGTGAGGATGGCGGCGGTGGATTGGGACTGCACCAGGCGCTCGGCGATGCGGGCGCGCAGGCGGCTCATCGGCACGCGCTGCTCGGTGCGCTCGCCGACGATGGCGTCGACGTTGACCGGGGCGGCGGGCTGGGCCAGCGCCGGGCGTGCCGGGGCGGCAGGCGCCGCGGGGGCGGCCGGGCGCTGGCCGGCTTCCATCACGTCGGCCTTGGTGACGCGGCCGCCGCGGCCGGAGCCTTCGACGGCAGCGGCATCGAGGCCCTTCTCGGCCATCAGCTTCCTCGCGGCCGGGCCGGCGGGCGCGGCGGCCGGAGCAGAAGTCAGCTTCGGCGGGACGGCGGCCGCCTGGGCGGGCGCCGCAGCGGCAGCGCCGGCAGCGGCTTTCGCCTCGGTGTCGAGCTGGGCGATGACCTCGCCGGCGACGACGGTGTCGCCGTTGCCCTTGAGGATCTTCACCAGCACGCCGGCTTCCGGCGCCGGCAGCTCGAGCACGACCTTGTCGGTCTCGATGTCGATGAGGTTTTCGTCGCGGGCGACGGCCTGGCCTTCCTGCTTGTGCCAGGACACCAGTGTCGCTTCGGCGACGGATTCGGACAGTTGGGGGACTTTGACGTCAATGATCATTGCTCTCTCCGCTTATTTCTGTGTCACTTCGACGAGCCGAGGGCTTCGTTGATGAGTTCCTTCTGCTGCTCCATGTGCTTCGAGGCGTAGCCGACCGCCGGCGAGGCCGAGGCCGGCCGCGAGACGACCAGCAGCTCCTGGCCCTTGCGCAGGACGCTCGTCAGGCGATGCGCCTTGGCGTACCAGGCGCCCTGGTTCATCGGCTCTTCCTGGCACCAGACCAGTTCCCTGGCGTTCGGGTAGAGCTTGAGCTCCTCGGCGAAGCGCCGGTCGTCGAAGGGATACAGCTGCTCGACGCGCAGCAGCGCGACGTTGCCGACCTTGCGCTCGCGGCGAGCGGCGAGGAGGTCGTAGTAGACCTTGCCGGCGCAGGCGATGACGCGGGTGACCTTCTTCGGTTCGATCTCGTCGCCGATGTGGCTTTCGCCGATGACGGTCTGAAAGGTGCCCTTGGTCAGATCCTCCAGCGAGGAGGTGGCGTCCTTGTGGCGCAGCAGCGACTTCGGCGTCATGACGATGAGGGGCTTCCTCTGCTTCCTCAGCATCTGCCGGCGCAGCAGGTGGAAGATCTGCGCGGCGTTGGAGGGCACGCAGACCTCCCAGTTGAATTCGGCCGAGAGCTGCATGTAGCGCTCGAGGCGCGCCGAGGAGTGCTCCGGGCCCTGCCCCTCGTAGCCGTGCGGCAGCAGCAGCACGAGGCCACAGCCGCGGCCCCACTTGGCCTCGCCCGAGGAGAGGAACTGGTCGATGACGACCTGGGCGCCGTTGGCGAAGTCGCCGAACTGCGCTTCCCAGACGACCAGCTCGTTCGGGCTGGCGGTGGCGAAGCCGTATTCGAAGGCGAGCACGGCCTCCTCGGAGAGCACCGAGTCGAAGCAGTGGAACCAGCCCTGCTTCTCCTGGATGTGGGCGAGCGGCCACCAGGTGCCCTCGTCCCACTTCTCGCGGTTCTGGTCGTGCAGCGCGGCGTGGCGGTGGAAGAAGGTGCCGCGGCCGACGTCCTCGCCGGAGACGCGCACGTTGTAGCCGGCGGCCAGCAGCGAGGCGTAGGCGAGGTTCTCGCCCATGCCCCAGTCGACCGGCAGCTTGCCCTGCCCCATCGCCTTGCGGTCCTCGATGATCTTCTGCACGCGCGAATGCAGCGTGAAGTTGGCCGGCACGTCGGTGAGGCGCTCGGACAGCCGCCTGATCTCCTTCAGCGAGACGGTGGTGTCGCACTTCTCGGTGTAGGGGACGTTGACGTGCGGCGTCCAGTCGATGGCGAACTTGCTGTGGTAGTCGGTGATGACCGGGTCGATCAGGTGGCGGCCCTCGTCGAGGGCGGCGCGGTACTCCTTGATCTTGCGCTCGGCGTCGCCCGGCGCGATCACGCCCTGCGCTTCGAGCTTGTCGGCGTAGAGCTTGCGCGTGCCGGGGTGCTGGGCGACCTTCTTGTACATCAGCGGCTGGGTCACCATCGGCTCGTCCTGCTCGTTGTGGCCAAGCTTGCGGAAGCAGACGATGTCGACCACCACATCCTTCCGGAACGCCTGGCGGAACTCCATGGCGATCTCGGTGACCAGGGCGACGGCCTCGGGATCGTCGCCGTTCACGTGGAAGATCGGCGCCTCGACCATCTTGAAGAGGTCGGTGCAGTAAAGCGAGGAACGGTAGTCGCGCAGGTCGGAGGTGGTGAAGCCGATCTGGTTGTTCACGATCAGGTGCACCGTGCCGCCGGTGCCGTAGCCGCGCGTCTGCGAGAAGTTGAGCATCTCCTGGTTGACGCCCTGCCCCGCCACGGCGGCGTCGCCGTGGATGAGGACCGGCAGCGCTTCGGCCTTGCCGTTGGCGCCGCGCTTGACCTGGCGGGCGTAGACCGAGCCGGCCACCACCGGGTTGACGATCTCCAGGTGCGAGGGGTTGAAGGCCAGCGTCAGGTGCATCGGGCCGCCCGGGGTGGCGACGTCGGAGGAATAGCCCATGTGGTACTTGACGTCGCCGGCGGAGAGCACCGAAGCCTTCTTGCCCTCGAATTCCTCGAACAGCATCTTCGGCTGCTTGCCGAGGGTGTTCACCAGCACGTTGAGGCGGCCGCGGTGGGCCATGCCGATGACCATCTCCTGCACGCCGACGCTGCCGGCGGTGCGCACCAGCTGGTCCATGGCCAGGATCAGCGACTCGCCGCCTTCGAGCGAGAAGCGCTTCTGGCCGACGTAGCGGGTATGCAGGTAACGCTCCAGCGTCTCGGCCTGGGTGACCATGCGCAGGAAGCGCTTCTTGTCGTCGGCGCCGTAGGTCGGCGTCGCGCGGATCGTCTCCAGCCTGGCCTGAATCCAGCGCTTCTGCGCCACCTCGGAGAGATACATGTACTCGGCGCCGATGGTGCCGCAGTAGGTCTGGCGCAGGGCTTCGAGGATCTCGCGCAGCGTGGCCTGCTCGGGCAGGCCGGCGAAGCTGCCGGTGGCGAAGCTGTGGCCGAGGTCGGCCTCGGTGAAACCGTAGTAGGCCGGATCGAGCTCCTGGATGGCCGGACGCTCGGCGCGCTTGAGCGGATCGAGCTGGGCCCAGCGGTTGCCGAGGAAGCGGTAGGCGTTGATGAGTTGCAGGACGGCGACCTGCTTCTTGTCGGTTGCGGCGCCGGTCGGCGCGGCGCGCAGTGTGCCGAGCTTGGCGCGTTGGGCGAAGGAGGCGACGACGGGGGCGTGGGCGACGTCGCGGCCGGCAGCGACGCCGGCGCCGGGCAGGTTCTGCAGGCGGTCGAAATAGTCGCGCCAGACGTCGGTGACCGACGCCGGGTTCTGAAGATAGGACTCGTAGAGCTCCTCGATGAAGGGCGCGTTGGCGCCGAAGAGATAGGAGTTGCCGAGCATCTGTTTCATCTGGCTCATGCGGTGACCTCTCGGGTGTCGGGGCGGGTGGCTGCTTTCTTCGGGAAGTCGCGGGCGGTGAGGAGGATCGCCCCTCCCCGCCCCATGGATCGTGCGCTCAGCGCTTGTCGAGGGACGGCACGTCGCGCTTCTCGGCGCCGGTGAAGAGCTGGCGCGGGCGGCCGATCTTCTGCTCGGGATCGGCGATCATCTCGTTCCACTGCGCGATCCAGCCGACGGTGCGGGCCAGTGCGAAGATGCCGGTAAACAGCTGCGTCGGGATGCCGAGGGCGCGCTGCACGATACCCGAGTAGAAGTCGACGTTCGGGTAGAGCTTCTTCTCCACGAAATAATCGTCCTCGAGGGCGATCCTCTCGAGCTCGATGGCCAGCTTGAAGAGGCGGTCGTCGTGCAGTCCGAGCTCGTTGAGCACCTCATGGCAGGTCTCGCGCATCAGCTTGGCGCGCGGGTCGAAATTCTTGTACACGCGATGGCCGAAGCCCATCAGCTTGAAGGAGTCGTTCTTGTCCTTGGCCCGCTTGATGTATTCGCCGACGCGCGAGACGTCGCCGATCTCCTCCAGCATCTGCAGGCAGGCCTCGTTGGCGCCGCCATGGGCCGGGCCCCACAGGCAGGCGATGCCGGAGGAGATGCAGGCGAAGGGATTGGCGCCGGAGGAGCCGGCCAGGCGCACCGTCGAGGTGGAGGCATTCTGCTCGTGGTCGGCATGCAGGATCAGGATGCGGTCCAGCGCGCGCACCAGCACGGGGTTCGGCTCGTATTTCTCGCAGGGCGTGGCGAACATCATGTGCATGAAGTTGGCCGTGTAGGTGAGATCGTTGCGCGGATACATGAACGGCTCGCCGCGGCCGTACTTGAAGGCCATGGCGACGATCGTCGGCATCTTGGCGATCAGGCGGTGCGCGGAGACGTCGCGATGGTACTGGTCGGAAATATCCATCGCGTCGTGGTAGAAGGCCGACAGCGCGCCGACCACGCCGACCAGCACGGCCATCGGATGCGCGTCGCGGCGGAAGCCCGAGTAGAAGCGGATGAGCTGTTCGTGCACCATCGTGTGCCGCTTGATGATGGTATCGAACTCCGCCTTCTGCTGGGCATTCGGCAGCTCGCCCTTGAGGATCAGGTAGGCCACCTCGAGGAAGTCGCACTGGTGCGCCAGCTGCTCGATCGGATAGCCGCGATAGAGCAGGATGCCGGCGTCGCCGTCGATGTAGGTAATGGCCGATTTGCAGGCCGCCGTGGACATGAAGCCGGGATCGAAGGTGAACATGCCCGTTTTGGCGTAGAGCTGACGGATGTCGATCACGTCCGGGCCGATCGAGCCGGTGTAGATCGGCAGCTCGACGGATTTGCCGTCGATCGTAAGCGTGGCGTTGCGTTGAGTGTTCATGCTTGCATCCCCATCAAAAAGTCGGAAAAACGCTCTCCCGTCATGCCTGGCGCAGGCGTTCGAGCATGTCTTTCAGTTGCCGATCGTCCGTCTCCTGCCGACCGCTCACCAGGTCCCACAAATCGTGGTCTTCCATGCCAACCAGCCGTTCCAGCGCCGCCTCGTCGGCCGCATCGACACCGTCGCCGACGCGATCCCAGAAGCGCTGGAACATCAGGTCCAGCTCCAGCAGGGCGCGCCGGCAGTGCCAGCGCAGGCGCCGCAGCCGCGCCCCGCGCTCTTCATCCATCCTCAAACCGCCCTGCGTGTCAGGGCATCCTTGATCTTGCCGATCGCCCGCATCGGATTCAAACCCTTCGGGCAGACGTCGACGCAGTTCATGATGGAGTGGCAGCGGAACAGGCGATAGGGATCCTCGAGGTTGTCGAGGCGCTCGCTGGTCGCCTGGTCGCGCGTGTCGGCGATGAAGCGGTAGGCCTGCAGCAGGCCGGCCGGCCCGACATACTTGTCGGGGTTCCACCAGAACGACGGGCAGGCGGTCGAGCAGCAGGCGCACAGGATGCATTCGTAGAGCCCGTTCAGTTCCTCGCGTTCTTCCGGCGTCTGCAGCCGCTCGGTCTCCGGCGGCGGGTCGTTGTTGATGAGGTAGGGCTTGATCGAATGGTACTGCTTGAAGAACTGCGTCATGTCGACGATCAGGTCGCGGATCACCGGCAGGCCGGGCAGCGGGCGCAGCACGACGGGTTCGGGCAGGTCCTTCAGGTCGGTCAGGCAGGCCAGCCCGTTCTTGCCGTTGATGTTCACGGCGTCGGAGCCGCACACCCCCTCGCGGCAGGAGCGGCGAAAGGCGAGCGAGTCGTCCTTGGCCTTCAGCTTCACCATCGCATCGAGCAGCTTGCGGTCGGTGGCATCCACCTCGACGGAAATGTCCTGCATGTAGGGCTTGTCGTCCCTGTCCGGATCGTAGCGGTAAATCCTGAACTGCATGGTTCTCGTGGTCATCTTCCGCAACTCCTCAGTACGCGCGCTTCTTCAGTTCGATGCTGCCGACGGTGAGTGGATTGAGCTGCACCGGCTTGTATTCGAGGCGGTTGCCCTCGCGCAGCCACAGGGTGTGCTTGAGCCAGTTCCGGTCGTCGCGGCCGTTCGGGTTCTCGGGCGTGTCGGGCGCGTCGTCGCGCACGTGGGCGCCGCGCGACTCCTTCCTCGCCTCGGCCGAGATCATGGTGGCCACCGCCACCTCGATCAGGTTGTCCAGTTCCAGCGCCTCGACGCGGGCGGTGTTGAAGACCTTCGACTTGTCCTTGATCCCGCTGCGTTGCACATCCTTCTGCACCTCGAGGATCTTCGCCACGCCCTCCTTCAGCCTGTCGGCGAAGCGGAACACGCCACAATGGTTCTGCATGGTGCGCTGCATGGCCAGACGCGTCTCGTGCACGTCGGCGCCGTCCTTCTGCGTGTCGAGGCGGTCAAGGCGCGCCAGCGTGCGGTCGAGGGCCTCCTGCGGCAGTTCCTTGTGCGCCTTCGGCATCCGACGCACGTCCTCGGCGGCGGTCTCGCCGGAGGACTTGCCGAACACCAGCAGGTCGAGCAGGGAGTTGGTGCCGAGGCGGTTGGCGCCATGCACCGAAGCGCAGGCGCATTCGCCGGCGGCGTAGAAGCCGGTCACCGCCGCGTTGGCGTCGCCGCCCCTCGGCGCGACGACGCGGCCGCTGTAGTTGGTCGGAATGCCGCCCATCTGGTAGTGGCAGGTCGGCACCACCGGGATCGGCTCCTTGATCGGGTCGGTGCCGGCGAACTGGATGGAGATCTCGCGGATGCCCGGCAGGCGCTGCATGATCACCTTCGGGTCGAGGTGGGTGATGTCGAGCAGGACGAAGTCCTTGTTGGGGCCGCAGCCGCGTCCCTCGTTGATCTCGGTGACCATGGCGCGCGAGACGACGTCGCGCGAGGCGAGGTCCTTGGCGTTGGGCGCGTAGCGCTCCATGAAGCGCTCGCCGCTGCTGTTCCGCAGGATGCCGCCCTCGCCGCGCACGCCCTCGGTGATGAGCACGCCGGCGCCGGCGACGCCGGTCGGGTGGAACTGCCAGAACTCCATGTCCTCGAGCGGGATGCCGGCGCGCGCCGCCATGCCGAGGCCGTCGCCGGTGTTGATGAAGGCGTTGGTCGAGGAATGATAGATGCGTCCCGCTCCGCCGGTGGCGAAGATGGTGGCCTTGGCCTGGAAGGCGACGATCTCGCCGGTTTCCATTTCCAGCGCGGTGACGCCGAGCACGTCGCCGTCGGCGTCGCGGATGAGGTCGAGCGCCATCCACTCGACGAAGAACTGGGTGTTGGCGCGCACGTTCCTCTGGTAGAGCGCGTGCAGCATGGCGTGGCCGGTGCGGTCGGCGGCGGCGCAGGAGCGGCGCACCGGCTTCTCGCCGAAGTTCGACATATGGCCGCCGAAGGGGCGCTGGTAGATCTTGCCGGCGTCGGTGCGGTCGAAAGGCATGCCGTAGTGTTCCAGTTCGATCACCACCTCGTTGGCCTTGCGGCACATGAACTCGATGGCGTCCTGGTCGCCGAGCCAGTCGGAGCCCTTGACGGTGTCGTACATGTGCCAGTGCCAGTGATCCTCCTCGGAATTGCCGAGGCTGGCGGCGACGCCGCCCTGCGCGGCGACGGTGTGCGAGCGCGTCGGGAAAACCTTGGTGAGGACGGCGGTCTTGAGACCGGCCTCGGACAATTGCAGCGCGGCGCGCAAACCGGCGCCGCCGGCGCCGACGATGACCGCATCGAAAGTGCGTTTGGAGATTTTCACTTACAGCCTCCAGAGAATCGACACCACCCAACCGGTGTAGCCGAGCAGGGCGAACAGCGTCAGGACGTGCAGCGTGAGGCGCACGCCGTTCGGCTTGACGTAATCCATCCAGATGTCGCGCACGCCGACCCAGGCGTGGAACATCAGGCTGAGGATGAAAAGGAAGGTCAGAAAGCGCATGAAGCCGCCGGACATCAGGCCGCTCCAGGATTCATAGGTAAGTCGCTCCTGCCCCAGCAGCAGGAAGGCCATGAGCACGCTGTAGCCCGCCATGAAGGCGGCGGTAATCCGCTGGCCCAGCCAGTCTTTCAGGCCGTAATGCGCGCCGACGATGATGTTCTTCACCATAGCCGGACTCCCAGGATGACGGTCAGGAGCAGGCTGGCCACGATCACCGCTTTCGCGCTGGCGCGCGCCGGCTTCAGATCAGTGCCGATATTCAGGTCCAGGAACAAGATGCGCACGCCCATGCAGAAATGATGCAAAAAGGCCCACAGGAGACCGATCAGTACCAGCTTCACCAGCGGATAGGCAACGAAGGCCTGGGCCATGGCAAAGCCGAGCGAAGAGTCGAGGCTCAATTCGAACAGGAAGATCAGGAACGGCAGCATGAGGAACAGGCCCGCCCCGCTGATTCGATGCAGGATCGACGCGATCGCCGGAACCGGTTGCTTGATGACCCGCAGGTCGAGGTGCTTCGGGCGCTCCTTTTTCATGGTTATTTCCGTCATAGGCTTCTCCTCTGCGCTGTGCGGCGCACCATAAGGCGCCGCGATACCCCAATAAATTGGCAATTATAGCTTCTCGCCGGGCTGCGGCCTTTTTCTCGCAGCCTCAATTCAATTCGTTCAGGTAATAGTGTTCCGCGGTCGAATACAGACCGCGCCGCCACTCGACCGGCTTGTCGCCGTAGGTGTAGGTGACGCGTTCAACCGAAAGCAGCGGACTGCCTTCTTCTACTTTCAGCTGCTCGGCCGAGGCCCGGTCCGCCGCCACGGCGCGGATGCGTTCTTCCGCACGGATCATGCGCACGCCAAAGCGCGCCTCGAACAGCGTATAGAGCGAATCGTGGTTGTTCTGCAGCACCTCGAGCGTGAGCCCCTGGAAGACATCGCCCGGCAGGTAGATTTCGTCCAGTACGACCGGCTTGCCGTCGAACTTGAGCAGGCGACGCACGATGTTGATGGGGCTGCCGAGGGGAATATCGAGGATGCGCGCGGCCTCTTGGCCGGCCTTGGCGCGCCAGCATTCGAGGGGCACGCTCTGCGGCACGGCGACGCCGCCCTCGTTGGGCACGACGCGAAGGAAACGAAAGAAGGCGCGCGGATCGTTGTGCGAAGCAACATAAGTGCCCTTGCCCTGCTTGCGCACGACAAGGTTTTCCGCCGCCATCTCGTCGATGGCCTTGCGAACCGTGCCCTGGCTGACGTTGAAGCGGACGGCCAGCTCTGCCTCGCTGGGGATGGCTTCGCCGGGACGCCATTCGCCGGATGCAAGCCCCTGCAGGATCAGGTTCTTGATCTGGCGATAAAGCGGACTGAAGGTCGGGGACACTTGCGCCATGCAGCAATTTCAGCATAAAAAAACCCTGACGTCTATAGGTTCACTTATGTCTTATATATGATATTAGATACCTATTGACACACTGCAAAAAGAATTTTACCATCGCCCGCATTCCCGGCTGGCTTGTTATCAGCGAGACCACGCCCGACGAAGCGCCGTTTTGAACAACCTGAATCGAGGAGTCCATCCCATGGCCAAAGCCCCCGTTCGTGTCACCGTCACCGGCGCCGCCGGACAAATCGGTTACGCCCTGCTGTTCCGCATCGCCAGCGGCGATATGCTCGGCAAGGACCAGCCCGTCATCCTGCAGATGCTCGAACTTCCGATGGAGAAGGCCCAGGCGGCGCTGAAGGGCGTCATGATGGAACTCGACGACTGCGCCTTCCCGCTGCTCGCCGGCATGGTCGGCACTTCCGACCCGCTGGTGGCCTTCAAGGACACCGACTACGCCCTGCTGGTCGGCGCCAGGCCGCGCGGCCCCGGCATGGAGCGCAAGGATCTGCTGCTCGAGAACGCCAAGATCTTCATCGAGCAGGGCAAGGCGCTCAACGCCGTCGCCTCGCGCAAGGTGCGCGTGCTGGTGGTCGGCAACCCGGCCAACACCAACGCCTACATCGCCATGAAGTCGGCGCCCGACCTGCCGAAGCAGAACTTCACCGCCATGCTGCGCCTCGACCACAACCGCGCCGTCTCGCAACTGGCGACGCGCACCGGCAAGGCCGTCACCGACATCGAGAAGATGATCGTCTGGGGCAACCACTCGCCCACCATGTATCCGGACGTCCGCTTCTGCACCGTCGCCGGCCAGGCCGCCCCGCAGGCCATCAACGACGAGGCCTGGTACCGCAACGAGTACATCCCGAAGGTCGGCAAGCGCGGCGCCGCCATCATCGAGGCGCGCGGCGCGTCCTCGGCCGCCTCCGCCGCCAACGCCGCCATCGACCACATGCGCGACTGGGCGCTCGGCACCCACGGCAAGTGGGTCACCATGGGCATCCCCTCCGACGGCTCCTACGGCATCCCGCAGGACATCGTCTACGGCGTGCCGGTCACCTGCTCCGGCGGCGAGTACACCCGCGTCACGGGGCTGGCCATCGACGACTACTCGCGCGCCATGATGGACAAGACGCTGGCCGAGCTGAAGGAAGAGCAGGCCGGCGTCGCCGGCATGCTCGGCTGAAGCACGCGCGCGGGGTGGTCGCCAAGTGAACACCGCGCTTCACCCCTCCGCCGTCCTTTACAGCGAAGCGAGGCCTTTCCCAGCCCTGCCCGCCTGCGAGCACTATGCCGGCAGCGAAAAACTGATCGGCAAGGCACTCGCCTTGCAGCAGGCGCTCGGGCCGATCTTCGACCTCACCTGTGACTGCGAGGACGGCGCTCCGGCCGGCGCCGAGCGAGCCCACGCAGAGATGATTGCCGCGGCCATCAACTCGGCTGACAACCGCTTCGAACGTGTCGGTGTCCGCATCCACGACATCACCCACCCGCGCTGGCGCGACGAGATCGAGATCATCGTCGGCAGAGCCGGCGCGCGCCTCGCCTACGTCACCTTCCCGAAGGTCGGCGGCCGCCAGGATGCGCAGACCATGCTGATGGCGCTGGCCGCCGTCGCCAAGGTCAACGGCATCGCGCGGCCGATCCCGGCCCACGTGCTGATCGAAACCCACGGCGCGCTGCGCGAGGTGGAGGAGATCGCCGCCCTGCCCGGCGTCGAGACGCTGGACTTCGGCCTGATGGATTTCGTCAGCGCCCACCATGGCGCGATTCCCGCCGCAGCCATGCAGAGCCCCGGCCAGTTCGAGCATCCGCTGGTGGCGCGCGCCAAGTGCGCCATCGCCGCCGCCGCGCTCGGCCACGGCCTGGTGCCCGCGCACAACGTCACCACCGAACTGCACGACACCCGGGCGGTCCATGAGGATGCCCGCCGCGCCCGCGAGCAATTCGGCTACCTGCGCATGTGGAGCATCCACCCGAACCAGGTGCAGCCGATTGTCGACGCCATGCGGCCGAATTTCGACGAAGTCAACGAAGCGGCCGGCATCCTGCTCGCCGCGCAGGCCGCCGACTGGGGGCCGATCCGCCACGACGGCCGCCTGCACGACCGCGCCTCCTATCGCTATTACTGGGAACTGCTCGCCCGCGCCCACGCCACCGGCATGGACCTGCCGGTCGGGGTGAAACGGCAGTTCTTTTCCACTCCGCCCCAATCATCCTGAAGAGAGGACCCACCCGTGCTGGAAGCCTACCGTGCCCATGCCGCCGAGCGCGCCGCCCTCGGCATCCCCGCCCTGCCCCTCACCGCCAAGCAGACCGAGGAACTCGTCGCCCTGCTGCTCGACCCGCCCAAGGGCGAAGAGGCCTTCCTGGTCGAGCTGCTCGCGCATCGCGTGCCGGCCGGCGTGGACGATGCCGCCAAGGTCAAGGCGGCGTTCCTGGCGAAAGTCAGTCGCGGCGAGACGGCGTGCGCGCTGATTTCTCGTGAAAAGGCCACGGAGCTGCTCGGCACCATGCTCGGCGGCTACAACGTCAAGCCGCTCATCGACCTCCTCGACGACGCCGCGGTCGGCGCCGTCGCCGCCAAGGGCCTGAAGGGCACCCTGCTGATGTTCGACTACTTCCACGACGTCGCGGAAAAGGCGAAAAAGAGCAATGCCAACGCCAAGGCCGTCATGCAGTCCTGGGCCGACGCCGAGTGGTTCACGCAGCGTCCGGAAGTGGCGAAGAAGATCACCGTCACCGTCTTCAAGGTCACCGGCGAGACCAACACCGACGACCTCTCGCCCGCCCCCGACGCCTGGAGCCGCCCGGACATCCCGCTGCACGGCCTGGCCATGCTGAAGAACCCGCGCGAAGGCATCGTCCCCGAGAAGCCCGGCGAGCGCGGACCGATCGGGCTGATCGACGAGCTGAAGAAGAAGGGCCATCCGGTCGCCTACGTCGGCGACGTCGTCGGCACCGGCTCCTCGCGCAAGTCGGCCACCAACTCGGTGATCTGGTGGACCGGCGAGGACATCCCCTTCGTGCCGAACAAGCGCTACGGCGGCTTCTGCCTCGGCGGCAAGATCGCGCCGATCTTCTTCAACACGCAGGAAGACGCCGGCGCCTTCCCGATCGAGTGCGACGTCGCGCAGATGAACATGGGCGACGTCATCGACATCTATCCCTACGACAAGAAGATCGAGAAGAACGGCCAGGTCATCGCCACCTTCACGTACAAGTCGGAAGTGCTGCTCGACGAAGTGCGCGCCGGCGGCCGCATCAACCTGATCATCGGCCGCGCCCTCACGGCGCGCGCGCGCGAGGCGCTGGGCCTCCCCGTTTCGACGCTGTTCCGCCTGCCGCAGGCGCCGAAGGATTCCGGCAAGGGCTTCTCGCTGGCGCAGAAGATGGTCGGCCGGGCCTGCGGCCTGCCCGAAGGCAAGGGCATCCGCCCCGGCACCTACTGCGAGCCGAAGATGACCACCGTCGGTTCCCAGGACACCACCGGCCCGATGACGCGCGACGAACTAAAGGACCTCGCCTGCCTCGGCTTCTCCGCCGACATGGTGATGCAGTCGTTCTGCCACACCGCCGCCTATCCGAAGCTGGTCGACGTGCGCATGCACCGCGAGCTGCCGACGTTCATCAGCACGCGCGGCGGCGTCGCCCTGCGCCCCGGCGACGGCGTCATCCACTCCTGGCTGAACCGCCTGCTGCTGCCCGACACGGTGGGCACCGGCGGCGACTCGCACACCCGCTTCCCGATCGGCATTTCCTTCCCGGCCGGCTCGGGCCTGGTCGCCTTCGCCGCCGCCACCGGCGTCATGCCGCTCGACATGCCGGAGTCGGTGCTGGTGCGCTTCAAGGGTTCGCTCGCCGAGGCCGGCAAGCGCGGCGTCACGCTGCGCGACCTGGTGAACGCCATCCCCTACTACGCCCTCAAGCAGAATCTCCTCACCGTCGAGAAGAAGGGCAAGAAGAACGTCTTCTCCGGCCGCATCCTCGAGATCGAGGGCCTGCCCGACCTGAAGGTGGAACAGGCCTTCGAGCTGTCGGACGCCGCCGCCGAGCGCTCCGCCGCCGCCTGCTCGGTGCACCTCGACAAGGCGCCGATCATCGAGTACATGCGCTCGAACATCGTGCTGATGAAGTGGATGATCGCCAACGGCTACCAGGACGCCCGCACGCTGGGCCGCCGCATCAAGGCCATGGAAGCCTGGATCGCCGACCCGCAGCTGCTGAAGGCCGACGCCGACGCCGAGTACGCCGCGGTGATCGAGATCGATCTCGCCGACGTCAAGGAGCCGCTGGTGGCCTGCCCGAACGATCCGGACGACGTCAAGACGCTCTCCGAAGTCGCCGGCGACAAGATCGACGAGGTGTTCATCGGCTCGTGCATGACCAACATCGGCCACTTCCGCGCCGCCGGCAAGGTGCTCGACGGCAAGAGCGACATCCCGACGCGCCTGTGGATCGCCCCGCCGACCAAGATGGACGCCATGATCCTCAACGAGGAAGGCTACTACGCCGTCCTCGGCAAGAGCGGCGCGCGCATGGAGATGCCGGGCTGCTCGCTGTGCATGGGCAACCAGGCGCAGATCAGGAAGGGCAGCACGGCGATGTCGACCTCGACGCGCAACTTCCCCAACCGCCTCGGCATCGACACCCGCGTTTACCTCGGTTCGGCCGAGCTGGCGGCGGTGTGCGCGCTGATGGGCAGGATCCCGACGGTGGCCGAGTACCTGGAGCAGGTCAAGGCGGTGAACGCCAAGGCCGCCGACGTGTACCGCTACATGAACTTCGACCAGATCGCCGAGTTCAGGGAAGTGGCGGACACCGTGACGGTGTAACCGCCGTCCCGCCGGGACTGACTTTTGTCCAAGCCCCCGCCCGCAAGGCGGGGGTTTTTGTCTGCGCGAAGAAACAAGGTTAAACTAATAAAATGACTCAAGCAGCAAGACAGCACGGAGCGACCATGGATCACATTGAACGAATCACAATCGAGCCCGGCAAGTGTGGCGGACGCCCCTGCATCCGCGGCATGCGCATTCGCGTGCGCGACATCCTGGAAATGCTCGGAGAAGGCGTGCCCATGGATGAAATCCTGGAAGACTTCCCCGATCTGGAAAGGGAAGACATTCTTGCCTGCCTGCAGTATGCTGCCCGCCGTGCCGATATCGTGCGTCTGGCTGCATGAACCTCTGGGTCGACGCCCAACTCCCGCCTCAGCTGGCACACTGGATCAAGGAGCGTTTCGGAATCGAAGCCTGCGCGCTGCGCGATCTTGGATTGCGCGACGCGACCGATGAGCGGATTTTTCAGTCTGCCCGGCGGGAAGGCATCGTTATCGTCAGCAAGGACAGCGATTTCGTCGAGCTCTCCCTGAAATATGGCACACCGCCCCAGCTGATCTGGATCACCTGCGGAAACGTGACAAACCGCCACCTGAAACAGGTTTTCTCCACAGCCTTGCCCACCGCTCTCGATCTGATCAAGTCAGGGGAAGCCATCGTGGAAATCGGCTGAATGCAAGCCGACTGACTTGTCCCGCAGCCCCCGCCCGCAAGGCGGGGGTTTTTTATCGGTGCGCCCGGCCAGTACAATGTCGGCAGTACAGCTCGCAAGGACAACCCATGACGACCCGGCCACAAAACGACGAAGGACGGCTCTTTTCCGCCCGGCTGCTGCGCTCCGAGCGCATCACGCCGGCCGCCTCGCCGGAGGAAGTGCGCAACCTGGTGTTCCATACCGAAGACCTCGCCTTCGACGGGCGCACGGGCCAGTGCATCCGCGTGCTGGCGCCCGGGCAGTTCGGCAACCCCCATCACGCCCGCCTCTATTCGCTGGCCGAGGTCGATGACGCCGCCAGCGAGGCCACCGAGTTCACCCTCTGCGTGCGCCGCTGCCACTACGTCGACGACTTCAGCGGCCAGGAATATCCGGGCGTCGCCTCGAACTACCTGTGCGACCTGCGCCCCGGCGGCGAGATCCGCTTCGCCGGCCCGATCGGCTACCCGTTCAGCGTCCCCGCCGACCCGCGGGCCGACATCCTCATGATCGGCATGGGCACCGGCATCGCGCCCTTCCGCGGCCTGGTGCGGGACATCTATCGCGGACACGGCGGCTGGCAGGGGCGCGTGCGCCTCTTCCACGGCGCCCGCAGCGGCCTCGAGATGCTCTACATGAACGAGGAAAACCGCGATCTCGCCCTCTACTACGACGAGGCCACCTTCCGCGCCTTCCAGGCCGTCAGCCCGCGCCCCCACTTCGCCGAGCCGGTGGCCATCGACGAGGCCCTCGCGCGCAACGCCGCGGAGGTCTGGGACATGCTGCAGGGCGCGGATACGCGCGCCTTCGTCGCCGGCCCGCAGGCCATGCAGGCGACGGTGGACCAGGCCATCGCCGCCATGGCGGGGAGCGCCGAAGCCTGGGCGTCATTGCGGCAGAAACTCGTCGACAGCGGGCGCTGGCAGGAAGTCCTCTACTGACGCCGTCCCGCCGGGACTGACTTTCGCTTCCTGCCGTGTTTTTCCGCCCTGCCCTACAGATGGCACCGGTCCTGCCGTTAATCCCGTCAGGAACCAAGAGGCGGATATGTTCAAACTGATCTGGAGCAACAAGGACCTGGCGAGCGACAGGACGCCGGCGGCCGATCCCGCCCCCGGCGCGGAGCAGTTGCGCATGCTCACCGAGCATTTCCCGATCGGCCGCAAGATCCGCTATTTTCCCGAGTTCCAGCGCGACATCGTCTTCCAGACCCTCATCATCGCCTACGGCGTGAACGACCACCTCGTCTATGCGCGCGAGGACATCCGCCGCGATGCCGACGGCCAGCCCGCCGCTTTCCTCGTCGGCGAAAAGAAGTCCCTGCTGAAGCGCGAACAGGTGAAGAAACTGCAGATCATGGTGCCCGACACCACGGACATGGAGCGCTCGCTCGATTACATCCGCCGGGCCAGCCTCGGCCGCAACGGCCAGTTCGTGCGCGGCAATACCATCACCCTGATCGCCGAGGTCTGCAAGCGCGGCATCCCCAGCATCGACACCCAGGTCGACAGCCGCATCAGGCTGAAGGACGGCCCCTACCTCGACAACCAGATGATCCTGCTGCGGCCGGATTTCGACACGCTGCGCATCGCCGACCAGCGCCAGAAGGCGCGCGTGCAAAGCGACGTGCCCGTGCACCTCTACCTGAAGGAGGAGGCGCCGCCCGTTTCCTGCATCCTGGGGGATTTTTCGGACGTCTCCCTGCGCCTGACCGCCCGCCCCGGCCAGCCGGGCCTGCCGGCGCTCAAGCCGAACGACAAGGTGACGGTGGTGCTTGGCCTCGGCGATGCGACGCGCAGCTATCGCGTCCGCGGCGTGGTGTTCCGCGCCGCCGCGGACGCCTGCGTGGTGAAGATGCGCCAGCTCTACAGGGACGGGGAATTTTCCCCCGTCAGGACGATGGACGTCCTCGAGATCAAGACCGCGCTGCTCAATCTGAACGGCTGAAAGCGGCAACCCCGCCGTGAAGCGGGGTTGCGGGCCTTGCCGTGACGCCGAAACGGGTTCAGCAGCCGCGTCCGCGCCACTGCTCCGCCTTGCTCAGGGCGGCCTGATGCTGGGCGCTCACCCTGGCCCGGTAGGGGATGTCGTAGAGCAGGCAGATGCCGATGAACACCAGCGTGCCGGCCAGGGCCTGGTTGAGCCCCATGGACGACAGAAAGCGAAAGGCCGGATAGGCCAGCACCGCCGACACCAGCAGCCAGATCACGGTCAGGATGCGGTAGCCGCCGCTTGGGGATTGATTTGTCCTGCCTGCCATTGCGTCCTCCTTTTCTCGGCGATTGCGATTCACAGACGCACTTCTGCAATCGCCATGCCAATCCCGCAATCCCTTGATATGAAATGAACAAGCAAGGCGCCCCCGGAAACCGGCCTGCCCTTTGTCGCCACAAGCCGACAATAAAGGTCAGGCGGGAGGATCAGGCGGCCCGGGCCATGGCTAATCGAACATTTTCTCGAAAATGCTCGCCGGCACGGGATGGCCGAACAGGAAGCCCTGGTAGGCGTTGCACTCGTTGCTGTTGAGGAAGTCGAGCTGCGCCTCCTTTTCGACCCCCTCGGCAATGACGTCCAGCCCGAGGGCCTGCGCCATGGCGATGATGCTCTTGACGATCTCCGCGTCGCCCGCGTTGCTATCGACCTCGCTGATGAAGGAGCGGTCGATCTTCAACTGGTCGAGCGGCAGGTGCCGCAGGTAGGACAGCGAGGAATAGCCGGTGCCGAAGTCGTCCATCGAAAAGCCGATGCCCATCGACTTGAGCGCCTTCATCTTGTCGATGGTGTCCTCGATGTCGTCGACGATGACGCTTTCGGTCAGCTCGAGCTTGAGCCGGGCGGGATTGGCGCCGGTGCGCTCGAGGATGCGCCGGACGCCATCGACGAAGCCGGGCTGGTGGAACTGGCGCGGACTGACGTTGACCGCCAGGACGAGCTGGCGCGTGGCTTCCTGCCCCTGCCAGGCCTTCAGCTGGCTGCAGGCGGTTTCGAGCACCCAGTTGCCGATCGGCACGATGAGGCCGGTTTCCTCCGCCAGCGGGATGAACTCGGCGGGCGGCACCAGGCCCCGCAGCGGATGCTGCCAGCGCAGCAGCGCCTCGGCGCCGACGATCCGGTTCCGGTCGTCGAGCTGGGGCTGGTAATGCAGCACCAGCCGCCCGTCCGCGATGACGCGGCGCAGTTCTGCTTCCATCTCGGCGCGCGCCTTGAGCGATTCCTGCATGGCCGGGTCGAAGAAACAGAGCCGGTTGCGCCCGTCGGCCTTGGCCTGGTACATCGCCACGTCGGCGCGCTTGAGCAGCTCGTCCACGAGCTGGTGGCTGTCGTCGTAGAGGCTGATGCCGATGCTCATGCTGCCGTGGAAATCCCGCCCCTTGATCTGGAAGGGCTGCGCGATGGCCTCGAGAATCTTCTCGCCGACGATCCGCGCATGGTTGGCCGCATCCGCTTCGGCGTCACCGAGGTCTTCGAGCAGGACCACGAATTCGTCGCCGCCCAGACGCGCCACCGTATCGGCCTGGCGCACGCAGTTGCGCAGGCGGCGGGCGATCTCGACCAGCAGCTGGTCGCCGGCTTCGTGCCCCTCGGTGTCGTTGAGCACCTTGAACTGGTCGAAGTCGAGGAACAGCAGGGCGCCGTGCCGGTGATGGCGGGTGGCCGTCGCCAGGGCATGCCCGAGCCGGTCGATCAGCAGGCGACGGTTAGGCAGCTGCGTCAGCGGGTCGAAGAAGGCCAGGTTGCGGATCTTCTCTTCCGCCTCCTTCCGCTGCGAGACGTCGCTGAAGGCGATCACGTAGTGGGTGACGCGTCCGCCCGGCACGACCACGGCGGAAATCGTCTGCCAGACGGGAAACAGGCGCCCGTTCTTGTGGCGATACTTCAGCTCGCCCTGCCAGTAGTGGTCCTCGACGACCTGCCGCCAGATCTTCTGGTGGAAGGCGTCGTCGTATTCGCCGGACAGCAGGAGGCGCGGGGTATTGCCGAGCGCCTCGCCGTTCTGGTAGCCGGTAATGTTCGCAAAGGCGCGGTTGACGCGCAGGATGCGCTGCCCGGCGTCGGTGACGACCATCCCTTCCTCGGATTCGAAGGCCGTCGCCGCGATGCGCAATTCGTCGTGGCTCTGCCGCAGCTCGGTCAGCGTGGCGGCAAGGCTGTCCGCCATGCCGTTGAAGGCGGCGATGGTCTGCCGCATCTCGGGCCCGCCGCTCGGCTCGATGCGCGCCTGCAGGTCGCCGGCGCCGAAGCGCCGGGCGCCTTCGATGAGGGCGTCGAGCGGGCGCAGGCCGGATCGCAGGATCAGCACGACGCCGGCAAGCTGCAGGCCGACCGCCAGGGCGATCAGGTAGAGATGGCCGAGGAAGTCCCGCCAGAGCCGCTCGATGCCCGGCGAGGCCGACATCATCACGGTCAGGGTGCCTCGTTCCTTGCCGTCGGAGGAGAAGGTGCGGGACGCCGTCGGTGCCGCAATGCCGACGCCGGCGGCGAACCAGGCCGGCGCCGGGGAGGGAATTGCGCCCCCCGCCAGGTCGATGACGCCGCCATGCGCATCGCGCCAGACCAGGCGCTGGACATACGGCTGGGCGGCGCGCGATTCGAGCAATCGCCGGATGGCGGCGCCATTGCCCTCTTCCGCGGCGGCGGCGATCGCCGGCCCTTGCGACGCCAGTTCCAGCCTGAGCTGCCGCTCCAGCTCGCCGCTCAGGGTGAGCGCATTGTTCACGGTGGCCGAAAGCAGCAGAACCGCTCCCGCCGCGGCCATCACCACGGCAGTGCCGATCACCAATCGCGCTGCAAAAGTCAGGCGCGACCAAAGCCGTCCAGGCAAGTTGTACTCCAGCGTGTTTATAGATTCTTTGCGCGAAGTCTAATCCATTTCATCGCCGGCGGGGGCGGCCCGGACGGCCTCAGCCCCGCCGCTCTTCCTCGATCGCCTTGCGCCGCCAGACCCAGACGTAGTGGGCGCCGGAGACGAGCACCGAGGCGAAGAGGGCGATGAACAGCGGCATCAGCCAGGGCGACGCGTCGAGCAGCCCGGCCGCCTGCGCCATGACCAGCGCGAGCACGCCGAACTCGAGGAAGGTGTTGGCCTTGGACAGGCGCGTCGGCGCCATCTCGATGTAGCCGACGACGAAGCGGAAGGCGATGGCGCCGGCGACGATGATGGCATCGCGCAGCACGATCACCACCGCCAGCCAGATCGGCAGCGCGCCCTGCGCCGCCAGCAGCATGGCGACGATCATCATGGTCATCTTGTCGGCGATCGGATCGAGCACCGCGCCGAGCTGCGACATCTGGTTCAGGCGCCGCGCCAGGAAGCCGTCGAGCCAGTCGCCCAGCGCCGCGACGAGGAAGACCGCGAAGGCCAGCGTGTGGTCGTGATCGAGCAGCAGGAAGGCCACCACCGGGATCAGCAGCACCCGGACGATGGTGATCAGATTGGGCAGGGTAAACATGACACGGCAATGATGCAGCCAAATTCGGCGGCGGGCAACGATGTTAGGATTGCGGATCCGTATCCGGAGAATCCGATGAGCGACGCCGCCCCCCGCCTGCGCCTGGGCATTCCGAAGGGCAGTTTGCAGGAAACCACCCAGAAGCTGTTCCAGCGCGCCGGCTACGACCTGCGCATTTCCGGCCGCTCCTACTATCCTGACATCGACGACGCCGAAATCGAGTGCATCCTGATCCGCCCGCAGGAGATGGCGCGCTACGTCGAGCAGGGCGTGCTCGATTGCGCCATCACCGGCCTCGACTGGCTCCTCGAAACCGGCGCCGACGTCGAGGAACTGGCCGACCTGCGCGCGCCCTGGCCCAACTACGGCACGGTGCGCTGGGTGATGGCCTCCAAGGAAGGCTCGCCTTTCAATGCGGTGAAGGACCTGCGGGGGCGTACCATCGCCACCGAGGCGGTCGGCATGACGAAGCGCTTCCTCGCCGAGCACGGCGTCGAAGCAAACGTGGAATTTTCCTGGGGCGCCACCGAGGTGAAGCCACCGATCCTGGCGGATGCCATCGTCGACGTCAGCGAGACCGGCTCCTCGCTGCGCGCCAACCAGCTGCGCGTGATGCACGTCGTGCTGGAGAGCACGCCGCGCTTCATCGCCAACCGCGCGGCGGCGCGGCATGCCTGGAAGCGCGCCAAGATCGAGCGCATGCTGATGCTGCTCAGGGGGGCCATCGCCGCCGCCACGCGCGTGCTGCTGGCGATGAACGTGCCGAAGGCGCGCGTCGATGCCGTGCTGGGCATCCTGCCGGCGCTGGCGACGCCGACGGTGTCCACCCTGTCGGATCCCGACTGGGTCGACCTCAGCACGGTGGTGGCCGAGAAGCAGGTGCGCGAGCTGATCCCGCGCCTGTACGAGGCCGGCGCCCGCGGCATCATCGAACTTCCCATCAACAAGATCATCGAATAGGCATCCCGAGGAGGTCTCATGGCCGGCGATCCCTTCAAGACCCTGCGCTCGTTCCGTCTGCCGGACGGCCGGGCGGGCCGGCTGCATTCCCTGCCCGCGCTGGAGCAGGCCGGCCTGGGCCGCATCTCGCGCCTGCCGGTATCCATTCGCATCGTGCTGGAATCCGTGCTGCGCAACTGTGACGGCGTCAAGGTGCAGGAATCGCACGTGCGCGAGCTGGCGGCCTGGCGGCCGAACGCCCCGCGCACGGCGGAGATTCCCTTCATCGTCGCCCGCGTCGTGCTGCAGGACTTCACCGGCGTGCCGCTGCTGGCCGATCTGGCCGCCATGAGGAGTTGCGCCGAACGCCTCGGCCGCGATCCGGAGAAGATCGAGCCGCTGGTGCCGGTGGATCTCGTCATAGACCATTCCGTGCAGATCGACTACTTCGGTTCGCCCGACGCCCTGCGGCGCAACATGGAACTGGAGTTCGAACGCAACCGCGAGCGCTACGCCTTCCTCAAGTGGGGCATGCGGGCCTTCGACACCTTCCGCGTCGTGCCGCCCGGCATCGGCATCATCCACCAGGTGAACCTCGAATACCTGTTCCACGGCGTGCGGCGCCGCGACGACCTGCATTTCCCCGACACCCTGGTCGGCACCGACTCGCATACCACCATGATCAACGCCGCCGGTGTCGTCGGCTGGGGCGTCGGCGGCATCGAGGCGGAAGCCGGCATGCTCGGCCAGCCGGTGTATTTCCTCACCCCCGACGTGGTCGGCGTCGAGCTGCAGGGAAAATTGCGCGACGGCGTCACCGCCACCGACCTGGTGCTCACGCTCACCGAACTGCTGCGCCGCGAGAAGGTGGTCGGCACCTTCGTCGAGTTCTTCGGCGCCGGCACGGCCGGCCTGACGCTGACCGACCGCGCCACTATCGCCAACATGTCGCCCGAGTGCGGCGCCACCATGAACTTCTTCCCGGTCGACGAGCAGACCATCGCCTACCTGCGCGGCACCGGCCGCAGCGAAGACGAGATCGGCGCCTTCGAGGCCTACTTCAAGGCGCAGGGGCTGTTCGGCATGCCCGGGCGCGGCGACATCGACTACAGCCGCACGCTGACGCTCGACCTCGCCACGGTGGCGCCCTCGCTGGCCGGCCCGAAGCGCCCGCAGGACCGCGTCGAGATCGGCGCCCTGAAGCAGTCCTTCACCGCCCTCTTCAGCCAGCCCGCGGAAAAGGACGGCTTCGGCAGAAAGTCAGTCGCCCTGGCACGGCGGCACAAGACGCGCGACGGCCAGGACATCGGCCACGGCGACGTGCTGATCGCCGCCATCACCTCCTGCACCAACACCTCCAACCCGAGCGTCATGATCGCCGCCGGCCTGCTGGCGAAGAAGGCGGTCGAGCGCGGCCTCGCGGTGCGGCCGCACGTCAAGACCTCGCTCGCGCCCGGCTCGCGCGTGGTCACCGAATACCTGACACGCGCCGGCCTGCTGCCCTACCTGGAAAAGCTCGGTTTCGGCCTCGCCGCCTATGGCTGCACCACCTGCATCGGCAACGCCGGACCCTTGGCGCCGGACATCGAGGCGGCCATCGCCGGGCACGACCTGGTCTGCGCCGCCGTGCTCTCCGGCAACCGCAACTTCGAGGCGCGCATCCACCCCAGCCTGCGCGCCAACTACCTCGCCTCGCCGCCGCTGGTGGTGGCCTACGCGCTGGCCGGCACGCTGCTGAAGGACCTGATGCGCGAGCCGGTCGGCCGGAATGCGCGCGGCGAGGACATCTGGATCGGCGACCTCTGGCCCTCGGCGCGCGAAATCGAGGACTGCATGCGCGGCGCCCTGGATGCCGGCAGCTACCGCCGCCTGTATGCCGACCTCACCCGCGGCCAGGACCTGTGGAACGCCATCCCGGCACCCGCGGGCCGCGTGTATGCCTGGCCGCGCTCGACCTACATCGCGCGGCCGCCCTTCTTCGACGACGTGCAACGTCTCGACGACCTCGGCGCGCGGCCGCTCGGCGACATCCTCGGCGCGCGGCCGCTGCTGCTGCTCGGCGATTCGGTGACGACCGACCACATCTCGCCGGCCACCACTTTCAAGGCCGGCTCGCCGGCCGGCCAATGGCTGGCGGCGCAGGGCGTGGCAACGCAGGACTTCAACTCCTACGGCGCGCGCCGCGGCAACCACGAGGTGATGGTGCGCGGCACCTTCGCCAACGTGCGCCTCAAGAACCTGATGCTGCCGCCGCGCGAGGACGGCAGCCGCGTCGAGGGCGGCTTCACGCTGCTCGACGGCCGCCAGGCCACGGTATACGAGGCCGGCACGGAATACCGGCGGCGCGGCATTCCCTCGATCGTGCTGGCCGGCGAGGAATACGGCACAGGCTCCTCGCGCGACTGGGCGGCGAAGGGCACGCTGCTGCTCGGCGTGCGGGTGGTGGTGGCCAGGAGCTTCGAGCGCATCCATCGCTCCAACCTCGTCGGCATGGGCGTGCTGCCGCTGCAGTTCGAAGGCCGCGAGAGCATCGACACCCTGCGCCTGAAGGGCGACGAGGCCTTCGACGTGCTCGGCATCGATGACGCTCTCAAGCCGCAGCAGACGCTCACGCTGCGCATCCATCGCGCCGACGGCCGCCGCGAGGACGTCACCGTGCGCTGCCGCATCGACACGCCGATCGAGGTCGAGTACTTCCGCCACGGCGGCATCCTGCCCTATGTGCTGCGGGAGCTGCTGTCGGCGGCCTGAGGGAGCAGACGATTAAGGCAGTCTTAAGGCAGGCGGCGCAGGATGTGCGCAATACTGTTTCCGGGAAATGCCCATGCCACTGAAAAACGACAGCAAGCGCTACGGATCGATGTCGCGCGCCCTGCACTGGGCGATCGCCCTGTTCACCATCGCGGCGATCGTCTTCGTCGAGCTCCACGGCCTGTTTCCGAAAGGCAGCGAGCCGCGCGAGGCCGTCAAGTTCCTGCACATCCAGCTCGGCCTGCTGGTGTTCGGCCTGACCTGGTTGCGCCTGGCCTGGCGCAGCGCCAACCCGCCGCCGGCGATCACGCCGCCGCCGCAGGCCTGGGAGGCCCGCCTGGCGACGCTCATGCACGTTGCGCTCTACGCGGCGATGCTGGCCCTGCCGGTGCTCGGCGTCGCCATGGCGCAGGCCGGCGGCAAGCCGCTCGCCTTCCTCGGCGTGCCGCTGCCGGTGTTCCTCGGCGAGGACAAGGCGCTGGGCAAGGCGCTGAAGGAGGCGCACGAGCTCATCGGCAACGTGGCGATCGGCCTCATCGCCCTCCATGCCCTCGCCGCCTTCTGGCACCACTTCGTCAAGCGCGACGACACCCTCGCGCGCATGCTGCCGGAATGGCTGGCGGGCATGGGGCAGGCCCGGCGCTGAGGGTCGCCCCGCGCCGTTCCGGCCTAAAGGATGCCCGCGCCGGACCGTAAACCCCTTATTCGGCCCTGCCGGCGCAAACCGAAGCGCGCGGCGGGAGGGCGGCAGGAAAGAGGGAACGGTGCTCGGCTTGTTGCGCAAATTCTTCAACGGCGGCACACAGGCCGCCGCGCGGACGCCCACACCGTCCGATTTCGAGCGCCTCAACGAGATCGCCCCGCTCAAGGTGAAAGCAGCCGATGCCGGCGGCGACAGGCGCAGCTTCGTCTGCCGCGAAGCGGTCCTCGACCGGCAGGAGAAGATCGCCGGCTACGAGTTCTCCCTGTCCGAGCGGCTGCAGTCCCGGCTGCACGAGAAAAGCCAGCTCCTCCACCGCGTCTACGACGACGCGCTGCTGCGCAATCTCGCGCTGCACGACATTCAGCAGCTGCTCGGCAAGCGCATCGCCTTCGTGCATCTTTCCCCCTCCTCGCTTCTCAACCCCCTGATCGACCGGCTCTCCCCGGCCGGCACGGTGCTGGTGCTCGATGCCGGCGAAGCACCCGGGCTGCCGCCGGAACTGGCCGAGGCGATGGCGAAGCAAAGGCAGCGCGGCATCCGCATCGGCTGGCTGCTGCGCCGGCCGCCGGCGCAGCTCTCGCCGCCCATCGCCGATGCCGACATGCTGCAGATCGACGCGCTCGCCTTCGACGGCCTGCAAATCCGCAGCCTGAAGCGCGACATGCACGCCCTGCGCACGGCCGGCTTGCCGCAAATCGCCTTCATCGCGCGCAACCTGCTGACCTTCGACGATTTCAACCTGTGCTTCAACAGCGGTTTCGATTATTTCCAGGGCCCCTTCGTCACCAGCCGCGAGAACTGGCAGGCGCCGAAGAGCGACATCGATCGGCTGCGCTTCATCACCCTGCTCAACCTGGTGCGACAGGGGGCGGAGTACGCCGCGATCGCCGACGAGATGCGCCAAGAGCCGGTGCTGACCTTCAAGCTCCTGCGCTACCTGAACTCTCCGCTACTCGGCCTGCAGCAAAAGATCGCCTCGGTGCCGCAGGCGCTGGTGGTCATCGGCCGAGACAAGTTCTACCGCTGGTTATCCCTGCTGTTGTTCAGCGTGCGCGACCAGGGTTACCGTGAGCGCATCCTCGCCGAGCAGGCCCTGACGCGGGCGCGCTTCCTGGAAAACCTCGCCGGCCGCGGCCAGGTGCCGCCGCAGGCCAACGACCTGTTCCTGCTCGGCTTGTTCTCCCTGCTCGACCTGCTGCTCGGCCAGCCGCTGGCCGAGATCGTGGCACGCGTGCAGCTGCCGGACGCGGTGGGGGAGGCGCTGCTCGGCGGTCAGTCTGCCTGGCGCGACGTGCTCGACCTGGCGCTCGCCTACGAGAGCGGGGACGAGGCCCGGCTGGGCGATGCCGCCGCCCGCTGCGGCATCGATGCCGGCCAGGTGACCGGGGCGGCGCTCGACGCGCTGGGCTGGGCATCGGAATTTTCCACCATGGAGGATGAAGCCTGATTCCTGCCGCACAGCCCCGGCAAATTGCGGGACCATGACTGCAATGGCGGACTCAAGGCGCGGCACGCAGCATGCCCCGCGTGCCGGCCCTGCGCCTGCGGCTGCAGCGACCAAGCTCTGCCTCATCGACACGCCGTTCGGGTCGCAAATTCCCGCTCGGCGGCATCCTGCCCTATGGCCTGGGAAAGCGGCTGGCGGTCTGAATGCGCAGCCGCAGGCCGTCGCGGAAATTCAGGCCCATCAGTACGAGGTTCGCGCCGCCGGCCAGCAGTTCGAGCACCTGCACGGCGTAGAAGCAGCGGTCGAGCTCTCCGGCCACCGCTTTGGCCTGCAGGAAGAAGGCCGCCGGCAAGAGGATCAACAGGCCGTTGGCGGCGATGAAGGGTATGCGCCGTTTCTTCGCCGACACCAGCGCCCCGCCGCGTTCCCCTGCCAGCGAAAAGCCGCTGCCCGCCGTGACCATCAGCGCCGGAACGAGCAGGAACATGCCATACAGGATTCCCGTTTTGACCTGCGCCACCGCCGTACCGTAGAGGAACAGCTCGGCCACCAGGGTCGAGCACCAGAAGGCGGCAATGGTCAGCAGCGCAACGGCGCCGGCCAGCGCGTGGATGCGTGCCCTCATGGCTGCCCCCCCTTCGCCGTCTCGACTCTTTCGACCAGCCTCTCGACCGCCTCGGCCGCGCCCTGCCAGTTCCTTGCCGGCACGCCTTCGCCGAGAACGGCCGCCCACTCCGTCCAGATGGCGGTGGCGCGCGCGTAGCCGCGCCGGCCCAATGGCGTCAATGCATACAGCGGGGCGCGCAGGTGCGCCGGGTTGTCGCGCCGCTGCACCATGCCCTCGGCGGCCAGCGCGTCGAGCTGCTTCTGCGCGCCCTGCCGCGTCAGGCCCATGCGCCGGCCGATCTCCGGCGCGGTGAGCGGCTCGCCGGCCAGTTCGACGGCGCCCAGCACCTTCCAGCGCGCGCTGTTCAGGCCTAGCCTCGCCACCCGCCGGTCGCCCTCGCCGACCAGCGCCTGATGCGCGCGGAACACCGCCAGCACCAACCGCGTGACCCCTTCCTGCAATTCGATTTCCGACATGACCGCCTCGTTTGACAACCAGTTGCCAACATTATAGCAACCAGTTGTCAATTAAATCAACCCGCTCCGCCGGGACGGTATCATGCGGCCATGAGCGACAAGCGCTTCGGCCCCATTCTGCTCGTCCCCGGCGCCAACCGCGGCCGCTACCCGTACTCCAACTCCGTCTATGTCGAAGGCGCCGGCGTGCTGGTCGATGCCGGCGCCGACGGGGCGCGCTACCGCGAGCTGATCGCCGGCCCCGGCGTGAAGGAAGTCTGGCTGTCGCACTGGCACGAAGACCACCTCACCTGCCTCGACCTCTTCGAAGGCCTGCCGCTGCGGCAGATGGCGGTCGAGGCCGCGCCGCTCGGCGACCTGGAAACCTTCCTCGACTGGTACGGCATCGCGCAGCCGGAACACCGCGACTACTGGCGCCGTGTCCTGCCGACTGACTTTCATTTCCGCTCGCGCCGCGCGACGCGCTATTTCACGCCGGGCGAGATCGTCGACCTCGGCAGCTGCACGGCGGAAGTCATCCACGCGCCCGGCCACACGCCGGGCTTCACCGCCTTCTGGTTCCGCGAGCCGCAGGTGTGCTTCCTCGGCGACTACGACCTGACGCGCTTCGGCCCCTGGTACGGCGACCGCGACGGCTCCATCGAGGGCACCATCGCCTCGGTGCGCCGCCTGCAGCAGTTGCCGGCGAAGGTGTGGCTGACCAGCCACGAGGACGGCTGCTTCGAGGGGGACATCGCGGCGGCCTGCGACGCCTACCTCGCCGTGATCGACGAGCGCGAGGCGAAGCTGCTGGAGTTCCTGTCGGTGCCGCGCACGATGGCGGAGATCGTCGCCGCCTGCATCGTCTACCGCAAGCCGCGCGAGCCGAAGGCCTTCTTCGAATGGGGCGAGGGCGCCATCATGGGCAAGCACCTCGAGCGGCTCATGAAAAGCGGCGCGGTCGCGCTGGAAGACGACCGCTACCGAAGGCGGGCCTGAGGCTCATTCCCGCGAATGCGGGAACAACGGTGCGACTAGCCCAGGATCGATATCCGCGATCCCGCGCTGTTGTTGCTGTCGTTGCTCACGCCGGCGGTGACCGTCGTTCCCTGCACAACGCCATAGGCCTGCATCAGCCGCACCACCTGCAGCATCATCTCGACGTTCGGATTGCCCGCAGCCGCCTGGAAGGCATCGCCCTTCAGGAAGGCCTTCGCCTCACGCAGGCTCACGCGGCCGTCGCTGTTGGCGTCCGCCTTGTCGAAATTGCCGACGAGGCTCGACAACTGGCTGCTCAGTTCTTCCTTGGTGAAACCCGCGTCGGCGGGCGGCAGCGCCCCCTCGCCGTGCAGGCGCAGGCGCATGAAATGCTGGTCGAGCTGCTCGGCGAGCTGGTTGATCGAACCGGAAAACTCGCTCTTGGTGATCTTGCCGTCGCCGTCGGCGTCCAGTTTCGAGAAAAGCCTGTCGGCGCCGGCTGCGCCCTCCGTCCTGATCCTTTCGAAGGCCGACTGCAGGTCGGCGCCGTCGATGGCGCCCTTGCCCAGTTCGTCGATCTTGGCAAACAGCTTGTCCGCCGCCTGCTGCGGCTGGGCCGCCTGCGCCGGCTCGGACGGGCTGAATGCCCGTGCAATCGACACCACCGATGAGATGAGTCCGATAATTGCGCCTATGGCCATGATTCGTTCTCCTGCCTGAAGTCCGCGCCCGGTGCTGGGCGCACGCAAACGACATTGCAAGATCCTAGCCAGGGACGGGGATGTATTGATTTCCAAGGAAAAGTCAGTCCGGCCGGGACGGCGCCCTGCAGGGCTTGCCGGCTTTCAGCGGGGCGACCGGCAAATTCTGCCGTTCAGGCGTATTCGAGCAGCAGGTCCTTGGCGTTCACCGCCTCGCCCGGCCTGACGTGGATGGCGGCGACGACGCCGTCGCGCTCGGCGGCGAGCATCGATTCCATCTTCATCGCCTCGATCGACACCAGCGGGTCGCCCTTGCCGACCTTCTGCCCCGGCTGCACGGCGACGGTGACCACCGTGCCGGGCATCGGCGCGCCGACGTGGCGGGCATTGCCTTCCTCGGCGCGCGGATGCGCCTTGGCGGAGGCCTGGCCGGCCTTCGGGATGCGCGCCGTGCGCGGCTGGCCGTTCAGCTCGAAGGCCACCTTGACGTGGCCTTCCTCGTCCGGCCCGCTCATGCCCTGCTGGCTGACGATGAGGGTCTTGCCGCGCTCGATCTCGATGTTGATTTCCTCGCGCTCGCGCAGGCCGTAGAAGAAGGCGGGCGTCGGCAGCACCGAGACGTCGCCGTAGTGGCTGCGGTGGGCGGCGTAGTCCTTGAACACCTTCGGGTACATGAGATACGAAGCGAGGTCGGTGTCGCTCACCTTGCGGTTCACCGCCGCCTCGGCTTCGGCGCGCTTGGCCTCGAGGTCCACCGCCGGCAGGAAGTCGCCGGCGCGCCCCGGCAGCGGCTTCTCGCCGCGCAGCACCTTGGCCTGGAGTTCTTTCGGAAAGCCGTCGGGCGGGTAGCCCAGTTCGCCCTTCATGAGCGAGACCACCGATTCGGGGAAGGCGACCTCGCGCTGCGGGTCGCGCACCTGCTCAGGCGTCAGGTCGTTGGCGACCATGAACAGCGCCATGTCGCCGACCACCTTGGAAGTAGGCGTCACCTTGACGATGTCGCCGAACAGCAGGTTCACCTCGGCGTAGGCCTTCGACACCTCCGCCCAGCGGTGCGCCAGGCCCATGGCGCGGGCCTGCTCGCGCAGGTTGGTGTACTGGCCGCCGGGCATCTCGTGGCGGTAGACGTCGGCGGTGCCGGAGCGGATGTCGGCCTCGAAGGGCGCATAGGCGCGGCGCACGCCCTCCCAGTAGAGCGACAGCGCCTGCATGGCGTCGAGGTCGACGCCGGGATCGCGCGGCGATCCCTGCAGGGCGGCGGCGATCGAGCCGAGGTTGGGCTGCGAGGTGAGGCCGCTCATGGCATCGAGCGCGCCGTCGACGGCGTCGACGCCCGCCTCCACCGCCGCCAGCACGCTCGCCGCGGCGATGCCGCTGGTGTCGTGGGTATGGAAATGGATCGGCAGGCCGACCTCCTGCTTGAGGGCATGCACCAGCTCGCGCGCCGCGCGCGGGCGGCAGACGCCGGCCATGTCCTTGATGCCGAGGATGTGGGCGCCGGCGCGCTCCAATTGTTTGGCCAGGTCGACGTAATACTTCAGGTCGTACTTCGGCCGCGCCGCGTCGAAAATGTCGCCGGTGTAGCAGATCGCCGCCTCGCACAGGGCGCCGTTCTCGCGCACCGCGTCCATCGCCACGCGCATGTTGTCCACCCAGTTGAGCGAATCGAAGACGCGGAAGACGTCCACGCCCTCCTTCGCCGCCTGCTGCACGAAGTAGCGCACGATGTTGTCCGAATAATTCGTGTAGCCGACGGCGTTGGAGGCGCGCAGCAGCATCTGGAACAGCACGTTGGGAATCGCCTGGCGCAACGCCGCCAGGCGCTCCCACGGGTCTTCCTTGAGGAAGCGCAAGCTGACGTCGAAGGTCGCCCCGCCCCAGCACTCCAGGCTGAAGAGGTCCGGCAGCAGGCGCGCGTAGTGCGGCGCGATCTCCAGCAGGTCGTGCGTGCGCATGCGCGTGGCGAAAAGCGACTGGTGGGCGTCGCGCATCGTCGTGTCGGTGAGCAGCACGCGCTGCTGGCCCTTCATCCACTCGGCGAACTTCTCCGCGCCCAGCTCCTTCAGCCGGTCGCGCGTGCCAGGCGGCGGCGCCTGCGTCAGGTCGCAGCGCGGCTTCAAGGGCTTCGCCAGCGGCAGCGGCGGATGCGCCCGCCCCTTCATCTCCGGATTGCCGTTCACCGCCACCTCGCCGAGGAACTTCAAGAGCTTGCTGCCGCGGTCGCGCCGGCGCTGGAAGCTGAACAGCTCCGGCGTGGTGTCGATGAAGCGCGTGGTGCACTCGCCCGAGCGGAACAGCGGGTGGTCGATGACGTTCTCGAGAAACTGCAGGTTGCTCGCCACGCCGCGGATGCGGAACTCGCGCAGGGCGCGGTCCATGCGGGCGATGGCCTCGTCGGGCGTGTGGCCCCAGGCCGTCACCTTCACCAGCAGCGAGTCGTAATACGGCGTGATCACCGCGCCGCCGTAGGCCGTGCCGCCGTCCAGGCGCAGGCCGAAGCCGGCGGCGCTGCGGTACACGCTGATGCGGCCGTAGTCGGGCGTGAAGCCGTTCTCCGGGTCCTCGGTGGTGACGCGGCACTGCAGGGCGTGGCCGTGCAGCTTGATGTCTTCCTGGCGCGGCACATAGGCGTCGGCGTCGCCGATCCTGGCCCCCTCGGAGATGCGGATCTGCGCCTTGACGATGTCGACGCCGGTCACTTCCTCGGTGACGGTGTGCTCGACCTGGATGCGCGGATTCACCTCGATGAAATAGAAATCGTCGGTGTCGGCGTCCATGAGGAACTCGACCGTGCCGGCGTGGGTGTAGTTCGCCGCACTGGCAAGTTTCAGTGCCGCCGCGCACAGCTCGGCGCGGCGGGATTCCTCCAGGTAGGGCGCCGGGGCGCGCTCGACCACCTTCTGGTTGCGCCGCTGCACCGAGCAGTCGCGCTCGTAAGCGTGCACCCGATTGCCGTGGGTGTCGCCGATCACCTGCACCTCGACATGGCGCGCGCGGCGCACCAGCTTTTCCAGATACACCTCGTCGTTGCCGAAGGCGGCCTTGGCCTCGCGCCGCGCCACTTCCATGGCTGGGCCGAGGTCGGCTTCCGTTTCCACCACGCGCATGCCGCGCCCGCCGCCGCCCCAGCTCGCCTTGAGCATGAGCGGGTAGCCGACCGCCGCCGCCAGCTTCTGCGCGCCGGCGAGGTCGTGCGGCAGGGCGCCGGTCGCCGGCACCACCGGCACGCCGGCCTTTTCCGCCAGTTCGCGCGCCGAGACCTTGTTGCCGAGCAGGCGCATGACCTCCGGCTTCGGGCCGATGAAGACGATGCCGGCCGCAGCACACGCCTCGGCGAAGTCCGGGTTCTCGGAGAGGAAGCCGTAGCCGGGATGGATGGCGTCGACCTGCGCCTCTTTCGCCACGCGGATGATGTCGTCGATGTCGAGGTAGGCCTGGATCGGCTTCTTCCCCGCGCCGACCAGATAGGATTCGTCCGCCTTGAAGCGATGCAGCGCGAAGCGGTCCTCGTTGGAATAGATGGCCACCGTGCGGATGCCCATTTCGGAGGCCGCGCGCATGACGCGGATGGCGATTTCGCTGCGGTTGGCGACGAGGAGGCTGCGGATTTTCTTCATGACGAGCAGGCAAAAAAATCGGGCCGGCGGCCCGTACCGATCAAAGTGTAGCCCGGCAAGGCACGCCGCAGCATTTGGGGTTTTTATGTATTTCCAAAGGCGGGCTTAATGATCGTCATTTCCGCAAAGGCCGCACGGAAGACTTCAGCCGTGTCGCACCCGGCCCAGGTATCGCGCCAGGCCGCCAGCTTTGGTCCGACCGGCACGATCCTCTCCAGCACCGGCACGCCGAAAGCCTCTGCCACGATGCGCCCGTGCAGGCTCGTGCCGCAGAAAGCGGCGCTCGCCGCGAGCAGCGCGCAAATGTCCCAGATGTCGAGGGTTTCGAATAGCCGCGTCCCGGGCAGGCGCACCGCCAACCGCCGATACGCCTCGATGTCGTCGTGCCAGGGCGCCGCCCCGGCGCGGAAGAAGACGACGCCCCTGCCCGCCGCCTGCCGCGCCAGCCCTTCGGCCATGCGCGCCAGCGTCGCGTCGTCACCGTGTTCGGCGGCGAACTGCACTGCCAGATAGCCTTGCGGGAAGACAGCGCGGACGGCGGCGACTTCTCCCGCATCGCATCGTGCGCGGATGCGCTCGCCGAACAGTTCCGCCGTCAGCACGGCGGGATCGGGCAGCAGCGTCGCCGCGATGCCGGCGGCGGACAGGTGCGCCAAAGTCAGGCTGTCGCGCACGCCGACCCAATCCGCCGCGCGCAGTTTCGCCAGCACTTCCTCGCGCAAGGCCGGCTCGCGCCGGTCGAGATCGACGCCGCCGACGCCGAGGAAGATGCGTGCGCCGTCCTGCCCAGACTGACTTTTGCCCAGGCAATAGGGCGCACGGTCGCGCCGGCCGAGGAAGTGCGCCGCCCACTCGAAGCGCTCCGCCTTGCCGTCGTACTGCGCGATGACGCCCGGCGCTTCCTGCGGCGGCAGCAGCATCACCGCCGCCTCCCAGGCATCGCAGGCGAGCAGTTCGCCTCCCACGTGGATCACCGGCGCGCCGGGGAATTCCCGCAGCACCTCGCCGATGGCGCGCACGCGATGCCCGCCGAAAGGCGTCAGGTCGCGTTCGGTCAGCCCGGCGACGACCAGCGTGCGCGGCGCCAGCAACGCCGCGGCGATATGCGGGAACAGCAGGTCGCCGAGGTTGTGCCGGTCGCAGGCGCCGAAGAGGACGAGGGGCATCGCCTTGCGGTCCGCCGGGACGGATGGTATCTTACGATTCATGCGTCGATAGATATGAGGTAAGAAATGAGCGCGACGACCCTATCCAGCAAGTTCCAGATTTCCATCCCGAAGGAAATCCGTGAGGAAATGCATCTCAAGCCCGGGCAGAAATTCGTGTTTCTGCGGCGCGGCCGCTGCCTGCAACTCGTTCCCCAGGCAACCATCGACGAATTCTTCGGCATTGCCCGCGGCGCCAATCCTGAAGGTTACCGGGATCGCACGGACAGACTGGATCGCTATCCACGCCTGAAGCCCAGGAAAACCGCTGCAAAATGATTCTGCCCGACACCTGCATCTGGATCGAGGCACTGCTCGGCACCACCCACGGCGAACGTTTCCGGCCGCTGCTGCGCGGGGGTGACGGGCTGCTCGTCCCAACCATCGTCCAGTTCGAGCTATGGAAGTGGGTCAGGCGCGAACTTTCCATCGAAGAAGCCGACAGGGCGATCACGCTGACGCGCCTGGGCAAAATTCTGCCTATCGGCGAGCATATTGCCCTGACCGCGGCCGAACTTTCCCTGGAACACGGACTCGCTGCTGCCGACGCCATTATTTACGCCTGCGCACGCATGCACGATGCAGAACTGCTGACCACCGACGCGCATTTCGAGGGGCTGCCAGGCGTGCGCTTCGTGAAAAAGAAATCAGGCTGATTCCGCCGTCGGCCAGCACCGGCAGACAATAGGCTATCGCCAGAAATTCCATCGCCGCTCTGCGACGATCAATTCGGCAACCGGCCGGTTTGCCTTGGGCAGATCGGCGAGTCGCACCGGCAAAAGCGGCCTCTCTCTCGCCCATGCCACTCCCTCTATACAAGGCAGCCCTACGGGTGCCTTCATTGCACCCTGCACCGTCGCTATGGCATGGCCGTTCGAGGTCAGGACCAACCGCCGGCCGTGATTGGCAAGCCGCAAATACGCAGCCATGCGGTTCTTGAACTTGCTGATGGGCACATCCATAGCAAACTCCCGGCTTTACTTTTCACGCCTGCCGCGTTTCGCCTTTTCGGCCGGCAGCAGGCTGGTGGTCTGGCGATAGAAGTCGAAGAGGAAGGCGACGCGCTCGGCGTCGGAGGCAAAGCCCTTCCTGCCGTAGGCGGCGTCCACGGCGCGGTCGAGGGCAGCGTGGGTGTGGCGCAACTCGGGCGGCATGGCGGTCAGGGCAGCACGAGGCGCACGCTGGGAAAGTAGCTGCGGAAACGCTGCGCGTCCCGCGTCAGCAGCGGCGCGCCGAGCACCGCGGCATGGCCGCCGATCAGGAAATCGGCCAGCACGCCGGGACGACCGCCGCCGCGGCGGCGGTAGATCTGGTGCGCCTTGCCGGCGAGGAACAGCGCGGCTTTCGGCACCTCTAGATATTGCAGTCCAGCCGTTGCGATGGCGGATTCCAGCGCGTCGGGTTCGGGGTAACCCGGCGCCAGCTCCGCGTAGATGACCGGATTGATCAGCAGCGGGCCGCGTTCTTCCCATGCGTCGAGTTGCCCCTGCGACCAGGCCGCCCAGACCGGATCGCCGCCAAGGACGTCGAGCAGAACGCAGCTGTCGACGAGAATCATTTCTGGCTTTGAAAACCGGGGTCGTCCTTGTCCTCGTCGTAGCCGCGGATGAGGTTCATGTACTCGTCCGTCGACATGCCGAGCTTGACCGTGCCGCGCAGCGCATCGAAGCGGCTCGTTTTCTTCTTGCCTTTTTTCGCCGGCTTGACGGGACGGATGACGACCTGTCCGTCGGCGGTGTAGCCGAAATCGACCTGGCTGCCCGGCGTGAGGCCGAGATAGTCGCGCAGCTGCTTGGGGATGGTGACCTGCCCCTTGGTGGTGACGGTGGTGCTCATGTCGGTATCCTCAAGTATTACTTACATAATCATGGTAATACCTGTGCCGACATAGAGCAAGCGGTCAATCCAGCGGCGCCAGCCCGTGCCGTCGCCGCGCCCGGTTGCAGGCGTCGGAGCCGGCCTCCAGTTCCACGCAAGGGCCGGGGCGGTTGGCGTAGATCGCGCAGCGCACTTCGCGGCCGATCTCGCCTTCGAGCGCCACGCAGCGCGGCGGGAAGTCGTCGCTGCCGCGCATGCGCACCAGGTTCGCCGTCAGCGGAAAAGTCAGTCCCGCCGGCACGGCGCCGCCCGGGGCGGTGTCGAGGTCGAGGCGGTGGAAATCCACGCGGTAGGCGGCGCAGCAGGCGCCGCAGGCGGTGCAGGGTTCCGGCATTGGCCAAGGTTATAATGAAACCGGAAGTTCGCCCAAATGTTCATCGCGCCATGACCTCGGCCCATTCTCTCCGCCTGTTCGCCATCGTCCTGCTGGGCGGCTTCGCCTGCGGAGGCGCCGCCCTGGCCCAGGATGCCGCGCAAGCCGAGCGCAATGCGGTGCCGGAATATGTCGAGGCGGTCCCGCCCAGGGACATCTCCGGGAGCGGCGAGGAAATCAGCGCCGTGATTCCCGCGCGCAACGAGTGGACCAGCGCCGGCGTCATCGTGCGCAAGGGCGTCAGGTACCGCCTCAGCGCCAGCGGCGAGTGGCACATGGGCGGCTTCTGCGGCCGTTCCGGGCCGAGCGGGCTGGGTTCGAATTCGCCGCTGTGCTTCTCCTTCCTGCCGCCCTTCATCCTGCCGGAGTTCCAGGTCGGCACGCTGGTCGGCAAGATCGGCCGCGACGGCAAGCCCTTCCAAGTCGGGGAATCCCTCGAATTCGAGGCCGACCGCGACGGCACGCTTTTCCTGCGCCCCAACGACGGCCGCGGCATGACCTGGGACAACACGGGCCAGGTGACGAGCAAGGTCTCACTCGCCAGCCCGCCGCCCGCACCCGCGCCGTCCCCGGCCCCGCCGTCCGCGGCGGCGGTCCGGCAGAACGGAACCGCGCCCGCCGCACCCCTGCCGCCCCTGTCTTCGGCCAGCAGCCAGCATTGGGCCGTGGTGATCGGCGTCTCCGACTACGCCGACAGCCGCATCCCCGCCCTGCGCTATGCCGCGAAGGACGCGCAGGCCCTGCACGACTGGCTGGTGTCGCCTGCGGGCGGCCGCTATGCGCCCGCGCGCGTGAAGCTGCTGCTCAACCGCAACGCCACCACCGCCGCCATCAAGGAGGCGCTGTACACCTGGCTGCGCCAGACCATCGAGGAGGATGTGGTGGTGATCTACTTCGCCGGCCACGGTTCGCCGGACTCGCCCGACACGCCGCAGAACCTCTACCTGCTGCCGCACGACACGCGCTACGACGCCATCGCCTCGACCGGCTTTCCGATGTGGGACGTGGAGACGGCGCTGAAGCGCTTCATCAAGGCGCGGCGCGTGGTGGTGCTGGCCGACGCCTGCCACTCCGGCGGCGTCGGCGCCACCTTCGACGTGGCGCGGCGCGCGCTGGGCGACGTGCAGCCGAACCGCATCTCCTCGGGCCTGCAGAACCTCGCCACGGTCGGCGAGGGCATCGCCGTCATCTCCGCCTCCGACGATCGCCAGCTCTCCGCCGAGAGCGCCAAGTTCGGCGGCGGCCACGGCGTGTTCACGCATTACCTGCTGGAAGGCCTCAAGGGCCAGGCGGACTACAACAAGGACAGCCGCGTCACGCTCGGCGAGCTGATCCCCTATCTCTCAGAGCACGTGCGCCGCGAGACCCTCAACGCGCAGAGCCCGACGGTGGCCGGCCGCTTCGACCCGGCCCTCACGCTCGGCCGCTGATTCAGCCGCCAATACCGCGCCGATTTCCCCGACGTCGCTCGCCTCGCGCAGGCGGCGCCACAGCGCCTCCGCGCCGGCGTAGTTCCTTCGCAGCAGGCCGAGCCACTGCTTGAGCCGCCCCGGCGCGTGGCGCGGCGCCACCTTCTCCTGCACCCGCGCCCAGAAGTCGGCGAGGCAAGGCTGCAGCTCGCGCCAGTCTGATTCGCTCGCCTGTTCCTCCCGCGCACCGCGGATGCGTTCGGCGAGGAAGGGATCGGCCACCGCGCCGCGGCCGAGCATGACGTCTTCGCAGCCGGTCGCCGCGCGGATGGCGCGCCAGCCGGCGACGTTCCATACCTCGCCGTTGGCGATCACCGGCACGGCCACCGCCTCGCGGATGCGCGCCACCCACTCCCAGCGCACCTGCGGCCGGTAGCCGTCGGCTTTCGTGCGCGCATGCACCGCCAGCTCCTGCGCGCCGCCGTCCGCCAGCGCCCGCGCGCAGTCGAGGGCGCGCGCCGTGTCGTCGATGCCGAGGCGCATCTTGGCGCTGAAAGTCAGTCCCGGCGGAACGGCGGCGCGCACGGCGGCGGCGATGTCGTGCAGCAGCTCCGGCTCGTCGAGCAGCGCCGCGCCGCCGCGGTGGCGGTTCACCAGCGGCGCCGGGCAGCCGAAGTTGAGGTCGATGCCGGCCGGCGCGAGCTCGGCCAGGCGCGCGGCGTTCTCGGCGAGGCATTGCGGGTCGGAACCCATCAGCTGCACCCGCACCGGCGTGCCGGCCGCGGTGCGCGCGCCGGCGAGGAGTTCCGGGCTGACGCGAATGAAGCTCTTCTTCGGCAGCAGGGTGCCGGTGACACGGACGAACTCGGTGACGCACCAGTCGTAGCGCCCCGCGCGCGTCAGCACGCCGCGCAGGATGTCGTCGGCGAGACCCTCCATTGGGGCGAGGACAAGGCGGGGCATGGGGGAGTGACGTCGTCCCCGCGGAAGCGGGGATCCAGAGGCATGAGAAAGTCCCTGGATTCCCGCGTGCGCGGGAATAATTTACGCGTAGGTGAAGAAGCCTCGGCCCGTCTTGCGGCCGAGGTAGCCGGCTTCGACCATCTCGACCAGCAGCGGCGCCGGGCGGTACTTCGGGTCCTTGAAGCCCTCGAACAGCACATTCATCACCGCCAGCTGCACGTCGAGGCCGATCATGTCGCACAGGGCGAGCGGGCCGATCGGGTGGTTGGCGCCGAGCTTCATCGCCTCGTCGATCTGGGCCGCCGTGGCCAACCCTTCGCCGAGGGCGAAGATCGCCTCGTTGAGCATCGGGCAGAGCATGCGGTTCACCACGAAGCCCGGGCTGTTGCGCACCTGCACCGGCGTCTTGCCGACGGCCTTCGAGGCTTCCTCGACCGCCGCATAGGTGGCATCCGAAGTCTGCAGGCCGCGGATCAGCTCGACCAGCGCCATCAGCGGCACCGGGTTGAAGAAGTGCATGCCGATCACCCGGTCCGGCCGCTGCGTCGCCGCGGCGAGCTTGGTGATGGAGATCGACGAGGTGTTGCTGGCGATGACGGTGTCGGCCCCGGCCAGCGTGTCGAGCTGGCGGAAGATCTTCAGCTTCAGCTCGAGGTTCTCGGTGGCGGCCTCGATGACGAGGTCCGCGTCCTTCAGCGCGGCCAGCTCGGTCGCCGTCTGGATGCGGCCGAGCGCCGCCGCCTTCTGCTCGGCCGTCATCTTCTCCTTCTTGATGAGGCGGTCGTAGCTGCCGGCAATGGTTTTCATGGCGCGGTCGAGCGCGGCCTGCGCCACGTCGCTCATGACCACCTCGAAGCCCGCCTGGGCGAATGCCTGGGCGATGCCGTTGCCCATCGTGCCGGCGCCGACGACGCCGATTGTCTTGAATGCCATAGTCGTTCCTCTCGAAATTCGCGGCGGCGTCTCCCGCGCCCCGCAAGACGCGCTATTTTACCGGAGAAGGGCGGCGATTTTGTCGCTGCAAAGAGGCGGCCGGACGGCCGCTCGCGTAAAATCGGGCTCCACCATGAACAACGCCGACCTCCTCCGCCGCAGCCTCGCCGCCGTCTGGCATCCGTGCACCCAGATGAAGCTGCACGAGACCCTTCCGCTGGTGCCGATCCGCCGCGCGCAAGGGCCCTGGCTGGAGGACTGCGACGGCCACCGCTATCTCGACGCCATCAGCTCCTGGTGGACGAATCTGTTCGGCCACGGCCATCCGCGCATCGTCGCCGCGCTGCGCGAGCAGCTGGACACGCTCGACCATGTCATGCTGGCCGGCTTCACCCATGAGCCGGTGGTGGCGCTCTCGGAAAAACTCTCGGCGCTGACCGGCCGCGAACTCGGCCACTGCTTCTACGCCTCCGACGGCGCCTCGGCGGTGGAGATCGCCCTGAAGATGAGCTTCCACTACTGGCGCAACAGCGGCCGGCCGGGCAAGAACCGCTTCGTGAGCCTCGCCGGCAGCTACCACGGCGAGACGCTCGGCGCGCTGGCGGTGACCGACGTCGCCCTCTTCCGCGACGCCTACGCGCCGCTGCTGCGCGCCTGCGACACCGTGCCCAGCCCGGACTGGCGCCTGGCCGGCGACGGGCAGACGCCGCGCGACGCGGCGGTGGCGGCGGCCGTCGCCCTCGAGGCCTATCTCGCCGAGCACCACGCCGAGGTGGCGGCGCTCATCGTCGAGCCGCTGGTGCAGTGCGCCGCCGGCATGGCCATGCACGACGCCGAATACCTGCGCCGCGCGCGCACCCTGTGCGACCGCTACGGCGTGCACCTCATCGCCGACGAAATCGCCGTCGGCTGCGGCCGCACCGGCAGCCTCTTCGCCCACGAGCAGGCGGATATCGTGCCCGACTTCCTCTGCCTGTCGAAAGGCATCACCGGCGGCACGCTGCCGCTGTCGGTGGTGCTGACCACCGACGCCGTCTTCGCCGCCTTCTGGGACGACAGCACGGCGCGCGGCTTCCTGCACTCGCATTCCTACACCGGCAATCCGCTCGCCTGCCGCGCCGCGCTGGCGACGCTGGAGATTTTCGAGACGGAGGATGTCCTCGCCGCCAACCGGCGGCTGGCCGCGCGGATCAACGCCGCCGCCGCGCCGCTCGCCGCCGATCCGCGCCTGGCGCACGTCCGCAACACCGGCATGATCTGGGCCTTCGAGGCGCAGACCGACGATCCGCTCTTCGCCCGGCGTTTCCACCAGGCCGCGATGGCGCGCGGCCTGCTGCTGCGCCCGCTCGGCAACACGGTGTATTTCATGCCGCCCTACGTCCTCGGCGACGAGGAGATCGCGCTGCTGGTTTCCGGTACCGTCGATGCGCTCAACGCCGTATTGTCGTGACTGACTTTTCCGCCGAATTTTCCAATGAGCTCGCCGCGCTCGACGCGCAGGCGCTGCGGCGCCGGCGGCGCGTCGTCGATTCGCCCTGCGCGCCCGAACTCATCGTCGACGGCCGGCCGATGCTGGCCTTCTGCAGCAACGACTACCTCGGCCTGGCGAACGACCCGGCGCTGGCCGCCGCCGCCCAGGAAGGCGCGCGCCTGTACGGCCTCGGCGCCGGCGCCTCGCCGCTGGTCTGCGGCCACCAGACGCCGCACGCCGCGCTGGAGAAGCGCCTCGCCGAATTCACCGGCTTCGCGCGCGCGCTGCTGTTTTCCACCGGCTACCTCGCCAACCTCGGTGCGGTTCCGGCGCTCGCCGGCCGCGGCGACGCGATCTTCTCCGACCGCCTCAACCACGCCTCGCTGATCGACGCCGCGCGCCTCGCCCGCGCCGAGCTGAACGTCTATCCGCACTGCGACCTGTCGGCGCTCGCCGCCGCCCTCGCCGCCTCGCGGGCGAAGCGCAAGCTGATCGTCACCGATGCGGTGTTCAGCATGGACGGCGATCTGGCGCCGCTGCCGGAGATCCTCGAACTGGCCGAGCGCCACCAGGCCTGGCTGCTGGTGGACGACGCCCACGGCTTCGGCCTGCTCGGCCCGCAGGGGCGCGGCGCGGCGGCACATTTCGGGCTCAAGTCGCCGCGGCTGCTGGTGATGGGCACGCTGGGCAAGGCCGCCGGCGGCGCCGGCGCCTTCGTCGCCGGCGGCGAAGAAGCCGTCGAGTGGATCCTGCAGAAGGCGCGCAGCTACATCTTCAGCACCGCCGAGCCGGCGCTCATCGCCCACGCCATGCTGACGGCGCTCGACCTCATCGAGCGCGGCGACGACCGGCGATCGAATCTCGCCGCCCGCATCGCCCAGCTGCGCGCGTCCTACGCGCCGAAGCGCTGGAAGCTGCTGCCTTCGCAGACGGCGATCCAGCCGCTGCTGATCGGCGGCAACGCCGAAACCATGGCGGTCGCCGGAAAACTCCACGCGCGCGGCCTGTGGGTGCCCGGCATCCGTCCGCCCACCGTGCCGGCCGGCACGGCGCGCCTGCGCATCACCCTTTCCGCCGCCCACAGCGAAGCGCAGCTGGCACAACTGGTGGCGGCACTGCAGCAACTCGAGTCCGACAGCATGGAGGAGACAGCATGAAACAGGCCTATTTTCTGACCGGCACCGACACCAACGTCGGCAAGACGCTCATCGCCACGGGGCTGCTGCATGCCGCGCGGCATTCGTGGGACCTCAAGGTCCTCGGCCTGAAACCGGTGGTGGCCGGCGGCGGCGAGGACGTCGACAAGCTGATCGCCGCCAGCAACGTCCAGGCGCCTCGCCATTACATCAATCCCTACCCTCTCGAGGAAGCCGTCTCGCCCAACATCGCCGCCCGCGGCGAGGGCAAGACCATCGACCTCGACCATGTCAAATACTGCTTCGACGAAGTGCGCGGCCTGGCGGAATTCGTCATCGTCGAGGGCATCGGCGGCTTTCGCGCGCCGCTCAACGACACGCAGGACGGCGGCGACCTGGCCGCGCTGCTCGGCCTGCCGGTGATCCTGGTGGTCGGCCTGAAGCTGGGCTGCCTGAACCACACCCTGCTCACCGTCGAGGCCATCCAGGCGCGCGGCCTGCAGCTGGCCGGCTGGGTCGCCAACGAGATCGATCCGGACATGATTTGCGTGACGGAGAATGTCAGCACGCTCAAGGACCGCCTGGAGGCGCCGCTGCTCGGCTTCATTCGCCACCAGGCGCGGCCCGCCCCGGAAAACCTCGTCAAGCAGCTGGCGATGCCCGAGTAGCCGCCATGCCGCATCTCGCACACCGGCCGGTCGCCGCATTGCCGCAACGCGGAAGGCCTCGATGGCCATGACGGAAAAAACCGGCGCGGTCGTCGTCGGCGCAGGCGTCGTCGGCCTGGCCTGCGCGCGGGCGCTCGCCCGGCGCAGCATCGAGACCGTCATCCTCGAGGCGAATGCCGCCATCGGCATGGAGACCAGCTCGCGCAACAGCGAGGTGATCCACGCCGGCCTCTACTACCCGGCCGGCTCGCTCAAGGCGCGCCTGTGCATCGAAGGCAGGCGCCGCCTCTACGCGTTCTGCGAGCGGCACCACGTCGCCCACCGCCGCTGCGGCAAGCTGATCGTCGCCACCGCCCCGGCGCAGGAGGAGAACCTCGCCGCGCTGGAAAGTCAGTCGCTGCAGAACGGCGTCGACGACCTCCGGCCCCTCACCGCGGCGCAGGCGAAAGCGCTGGAGCCGCGGCTGTCCGCCCGCGCGGCGCTGCTCTCGCCCTCGACCGGCATCGTCGACAGCCACGGCCTGATGCTGGCGCTGCTGGGCGATGCCGAGGCGCACGGCGCGGCGCTGGCGCTGAAGAGCCCGCTGCTGCGCGCCGAAGCGCGCGGCGACGGCTTCCTGCTCGAGGTCGGCGGCGGGGAGCCGATGCGGCTGGCGTGCGGCATCCTGATCAACAGCGCCGGCCTGCATGCGGCGAAGGTCGCCGCCGCCATCGACGGTCTCGCCGCGCGCCACGTGCCGGCGCTCCGCTACGCGCGCGGCAACTATTTCGCGCTGGCCGGCCGCGCGCCGTTCTCGCGCCTCGTCTATCCCCTGCCCGAGCCGGGCGGGCTCGGCGTGCACCTCACGCTCGACCTCGGCGGCCAGGCGCGCTTCGGCCCCGACGTGGAGTGGGTGGATACCATCGACTACTCGGTGGACCCGCGCCGCGCCGACGCCTTCTATGCCGAGGTGCGCAAATACTGGCCGCAGTTGCCCGACGGCGCGCTGCAGCCGGCCTACGCCGGCATCCGGCCGAAACTGGCCGGGCCGGACGAGCCGGCGGCGGATTTCCTCGTGCAATCGGCGGCGATGCACGGCGTGGCGGGCCTGGTCAATCTCTTCGGCATCGAGTCGCCGGGGCTGACCGCCTGCCTGGCGCTGGCCGAGCACGCCTGCGGCGAATTGAACCTCCGATGATCCGTCTGGTGCTCGACACCAACGTCGTGCTCGACCTGCTGCATTTCGGCGACCCGGCCGTGGCGCCGCTGCGCCAGGCCCTGCGGGACGGCCGCGCCGCCGCCTTCGGCAACGCCGCCTGCCGAGGCGAACTGGCTCATGTCCTGAGCCGCGCCGAGTTCAAAATCGGCGACGATGATGTCCGCCGCATGCTCGAAGCCTACGACGCCCTGGTACGGCCCTGCGATGCCGTGGCCGACGGCAATCTGCCGCCCTGCCGCGACGCGGACGACCAGAAGTTCCTCGAACTGGCGCAGGCGGCGCGCGCCGACCTGCTCGTCACCAAGGACAAGGCGCTGCTGGCGCTGGCGAAGAAGGCCCGCCGCCTGGGTTTTCGCATCGCCACCCCGGCCGGAATGGCGACCGTGCTGGAGGGAATTTAGGCGGAAAGCCTGCTCAGCGTCTCGCGCGTCAGCGGCAGCCACTGGTCGCCAACCTGCACATCCACTTTCTCGAAGGGAATCGCCAGGTTCGGGCTCAGCCGGTTGGTGGGGCTGACGGCGTCGTCGACGCCGAAATAGATGACGCCGGATGCGAGGTTGCGCTCGTCGGGAATGCGCGTCACCTCGGCGAAGAGGGCGTTGCGCGCGGGGATGCGCAGCACCACCGCATCCTCGGCCACCGGTTTCGGCGTGCGGGTCTGGCACTCGAGACGGTAGACGGCGCGGCTCGCCGGCAGCTGCTTGCGCACCGTTTCGAGCATTTTCTGGGGATAATCGAGGGGCGGACCGAACTGCCGTTCCAGCCGCAGGACCGGCTCCCCGGCTTTCAGCAGACGCGCCAGCTTCTCGGCCCGATACACATAACCTGCCATGATTCAAACCCTCTATGTTGGCCGTCCGCCATCGCGCCCGCGGCTCCCTGCGGATGCCGGCATGGCGTCAGTAATTATGGAACGCATTTTAGCATCGCCCCCGCGGCCGACTGCGGCACTTTGTCACGAATGAGCGCAAAAATTCATTTTGCCGGGATAGGGCATTCCGCTTTTTGGCAGGATCGATGACGCCTCTTTCCATCCTCAACGAGGTCTTCGGCTACCCGGCCTTCCGCGGCCAGCAGGCCGAGATCGTCGAACAGGTCGCCGGCGGCGGCGACGCCCTGGTGCTGATGCCCACCGGCGGCGGCAAGTCGCTGTGCTACCAGATCCCGGCCCTGCTGCGGCCGGGCACGGCCCTCGTCGTCTCGCCGCTGATCGCCCTGATGCAGGACCAGGTGGCGGCGCTCCTCGAAGCCGGCGTGCGCGCCGCCTGCCTGCATTCCGGCCAGACGGCGCAAGAGGCCGACCGCGCCGGCCGCACCTTCATGGCGGGCGAACTCGACCTGCTCTACGTCTCGCCGGAGCGGCTGCTCTCGCCCTACTTCGCGCACCAGCTCGGTCAGGCCGCCCGCCACGGCCTCGCCCTCTTCGCCATCGACGAGGCGCACTGCGTCTCGCAGTGGGGCCACGACTTCCGCCCGGAGTACCTCAAGCTCGGCTTCCTGCACGAGCGCTGGCCCGAGGTGCCGCGCATCGCGCTGACGGCCACCGCCGACGAGACGACACGCAAGGAAATCATCGCCAACCTGCAGCTTGGCGGCGCGCGCGTCTTCATCGCCAGCTTCGACCGTCCCAACATCCGCTACCAGATCGTCGAGAAGGCCAACGCCCGCGCCCAGCTGCTCACCTTCCTGCGCGCCGAACATGCCGGCGAGGCCGGCATCGTGTACTGCCTGTCGCGGCGCAAGGTGGAGGAGACGGCGGCCTTCCTCTGCGGCGAGGGCTTCCGCGCCCTGGCCTACCACGCCGGCATGGATGCGCCCGACCGCACCCGCAACCAGACGGCCTTCCTGCGCGAGGACGGCGTGGTGATGGTGGCGACCATCGCCTTCGGCATGGGCATCGACAAGCCCGACGTGCGCTTCGTCGCCCACCTCGACCTGCCGAAGAGCATCGAGGGCTACTACCAGGAGACCGGCCGCGCCGGGCGCGACGGCCTGCCCGCCGACGCCTGGATGGCCTATGGCCTCGCCGACGTCGTGCAGCAGCGGCGCATGATCGTCGAATCCCAGGCCGACGAGCGCCACAAGCGCGTCGCCGCCGCCAAGCTCGACGCCCTGCTCGGCCTGTGCGAAACCGGCGCCTGCCGCCGCCAGCGCCTGCTCGCCTATTTCGGCGAAGAGAGCGGCCCCTGCGGCAACTGCGACACCTGCCTCGATCCGCCGCAGACCTGGGACGGCACCGAGGCGGTGAGGAAGGCGCTGTCCTGCGTCTATCGCACCGGCCAGCGCTTCGGCGCCGGCCACGTCATCGGCGTGCTGCTCGGACGCGACGACGAGCGCGTGCGGCAGTGGGGCCACGACCGACTCTCCACCTACGGCATCGGCGCCGACATCGCCGAGAAGGAATGGCGCGGCATCTTCCGACAGCTGGTGGCGCTCGGCCTGCTCGCCGTCGACCACGCCCACGGTGCCCTGCAACTCACCGCCGCCAGCCGTCCGGTGCTGAAGGGCGAACAGAGTGTGCCGCTGCGCCGCGCTCCCGAGAAGAGGAAGGCCGCGCCGGCGAAGAGCCGCCGCATCGACGCCGAACTCACGGCCGAGGAGCATGCCCTCTTCGAGCGCCTGCGCGCCTGGCGCGCCGCGACGGCGAAAGAGCACGGCGTGCCCGCCTACGTCATCCTGCACGACGCCACACTGCTGGAACTCGTGCGTGAACGCCCACATAACCTCGACGCCATGCGCCACGTGAGCGGCATCGGCGCGCGCAAGCTGGAGAATTTCGGCGAGGCACTGCTCGAACTGCTGGCGGCGGCGTAGACTGCCGCGATGACGGGAACGGAGCCAGACCGATGAGCGAGAGCCTGCAACAGCGGCGCGACGCCTGGAACGCCTCGCGCTTCCGGCCGGGAGAAAGTGGCGGCCTCTACGAAAGCTACTTCCTGCGCGGCAACCATCCGGAGCGGCCGCTCGCCTTCTGGATCCGCTACACGATCTTCTGCCCCAAGGGCCGGTCACAGGAGGCGCAGGGCGAACTGTGGGCGATTTATTTCGACGGCGAGACAAGCAAGGTCTCTGCAGTCAAGGAATCGCGGCCCATCACAGAATGCCAGTTCAGCCGGGATTGCCTCGATGTGCGCATCGGCAGCGCGACACTGACCGACGGAGCGCTCGATGGCCGCGCCGCCTCCGCCGAACACGCCGTGTCGTGGCGACTGACTTTTGCCGGCGGCGGGGCGCCGCTTCTGCTGCTGCCCGAAGCGATGTACGCCGGCGGTTTCCCCAAGGCCAAGGCGCTGGTGGCGCAGCCCAACGCCGTGTTTTCCGGCACGCTGACGGTGGACGGCCGCGAGATCGACATCAAAGGCTGGCGCGGCAGCCAGAACCACAACTGGGGCAGCCGCCACACCGACCGCTACGCCTGGGGCCAGGTCGCCGGCTTCGACAACGCGCCGGAAGCCTTCCTCGAGTGCGCGGCGGCGCAGGTGCGCGTGGGGCCCTTCTGGAGCCCGCGCCTGACGCTGCTGGTGCTGCGCGACGGCGACGAGGAAATCGCCCTGAACGGCCTGCTGCAGGCGGCACGGGCGCAGGGCGACTACGATTTCTTCACCTGGACGCTCGACTCGCGCAGCCCGCAGGCGCGCCTGCACGGGCACATCGAGGCGCCGGCCGCGGCCTTCGTCGGCCTCAACTACCTCAACCCGCCGGGCGGGTCGAAGACCTGCCTCAACAGCAAGCTCGCCTCGGCCGAATTCACGCTCGAGCGGCCGGGCCGGCCGGCGAAGACCTTCGTCACGCGCTCGCGCGCCGCCTTCGAGATCCTCACCGACCGCCGCGACCACGGCATCGCCGTGGCGGCATGAGAAAAAACGCTGGCACAACGTGCGAGGGTCTGTATAATGCCGCTTGTGCAATGCAGCAATCGGTGCTCCTCTAGCCTGTCGTCCCTGTGCAGGCTCATGTTCCCAAAGACTGTATTCCACAGACAGTCTCCGTCCTCGATCTCTCCCGCCCTTCCCTTCCGAACGGCATGAGTTGTTGCCGGTGATATCGCGTCGCCGGGTTTGCGTTCCCGGATTGCGACGCCCATCCATCTTCGAAAGGAAGAGCCATGGCGTTTGCCCAGCTCGGATTGAACCCGTTTGTCGTCAAGGCCATCGAGGCCAGCGGCTACACTGAACCCACCACCGTGCAGAAGCAGGCGATCCCCGCCGCGCTGGAAGGCACGGACCTGCTCGTCTCCTCGCAGACGGGCAGCGGCAAGACGGCGGCCTTCATGCTGCCCTGCCTGCACCGCCTCGACCAGCCTTCGGCGCTGCCCGGCCGCGGTCCGCGCATCCTGGTGCTGACGCCGACGCGCGAACTGGCGCAGCAGGTGACCCGCGCCGCCGACACCTACGGCAAGTTCCTCAAGCGCCTGCGCACCGTCGCCGTCGTCGGCGGCGCGCCCTTCCACGTCCAGGCCAAGCTGCTGTCGCAGCCGGTCGACGTCGTCGTCGCCACGCCGGGCCGCCTGATCGACCACCTGGAGCGCGGCCGCCTCGACTTCTCGCGCCTGGAGACGCTGATCCTCGACGAGGCCGACCGCATGCTCGACATGGGCTTCATCGACGACATCGAGGCCATCATCGCCCGCACGCCGGCGACGCGCCAGACGCTGCTCTTCTCGGCCACGCTGGAAGGCGTCGTCGGCCGCCTCGCCAGCCGGGTGACGAAGCACGCCCGCCGCATCGAGATCGAGACGGCGCCGGAACTCAAGGCGAAGATCGAGCAGCGCATCCATTTTGCCGACGACTTCTCGCACAAGTCGCGCCTGCTCGACCACCTGCTGCGCGACGTCGAACTCTCGCAGGCCGTCGTGTTCACCTCGACCAAGAAGTCCGCCGACGACCTCGCCGTGCAGCTGCGCGGCGAAGGCTTCGCCGCCGAGGCGCTGCACGGCGACATGAGCCAGCGCGACCGCAACCGCACCCTGCAGGGCCTGCGCCAGGGCCGCACCCGCGTGCTGGTGGCGACCGACGTCGCCGCGCGCGGCATCGACGTGCCGGGCATCAGCCATGTCATCAACTTCGATCTGCCGCGCCAGGCCGAGGACTACGTGCACCGCATCGGCCGCACCGGCCGCGCCGGCCGCGAAGGCATCGCCATCAGCCTGGCGGCGCACTTCGAGAAACGGCAGATTCGCGACATCGAGCGCTACACCGCGCAGTCGATCCGCGTCGGCGTGATTCCGGGCCTCGAGCCGAAAGCCAGGCCGCAGCGCCCGGCGGGCGGCCCCGGCAAGGGAGGCTACGGCGAGAGAAAGGCCGCCAGCGGCGACAGGAAGCCGTCGTTCGGCGAGAAGCGGGGATGGGGGCGCCGAGAGGAATCGCGCACCGGCAACGAGCGGCGCGGCACGCCGGCGGGCGGCAAGCGGCGCGCCTGGGGCGGCAACTACTGAAAAGGCACCCTGCCCCCACCCGGGAGCAGGGTGAAACCCGCCTCTACCAACGACCGGTGAAATGCCGCCAGCCGTCGCGATGACGGCCGAGGTGCAGTATTCCCGCCAGGACCACGCTCAGGAGCAGCAGTCCCAGCACATGCTTGAAGGCGATCGGTCCCAGGCCGAAAACGGCCGGGATCGACCAGTCCCAGGCCATCCGGACCAGCATCGCCGCGCCCAGTAGCGCTCCCACCGCTGCCAGCAACAAACCCAGCACATTTCCATATCGCCGCATCACCCACCTCCTTTCGCTTCGCAGTTGCCGCTTCAAACACGCGAACCGGCGCGTGCGTCGCGTCGGCTCAGCTCCGTCTCCATCGCATTCAGGGTTTTCAGGGTCACCTTCAGGTCGCTGCCGGGGATCCGCCTCGCCAGGTCGGCCAGCAGCCTCGATTCGCGCCGCCGCGCCGTATCGACCGCCTTGAGTCCCGCCGCGCTCAGCCGCAGCAGCGGCGAGCGCAGGTGGTCAGGGTTGTCGAGTTGCTCGACCAGCCCGGCATCGAGCAGGCCGTTGGCAACCACCTGGACGTGCTGGCGGCTGACCCCCTGCTCGCGCGCCACCTGGGGCACCGTGCGCGGACCGCGGGCCTGCAGGATGTCCAGGACCGCGCGCTGGCTGGCGGTGATGCCCGGCTCGGCCAAGGGCAGCCCGGCGAGGACATGAAACAGCCGCCGCACCGCCAGGATCGCCTGGCGCAGCGGCTGGGATGGCGTCTCCGGCGAGGCTGGGGTTTCCCGCATGCCGGCCATTTGACAGCCTACTTGTCATTTTGTCAAGCCTATTGTCACTTTGACCGGGACTGCCGGCCTCGCCTCCGGCCGGCGGAGGGGGTAGAATTCGCCTCCCGACAAAGAGGTTCCCGCCATGAAGAGAAGCCGATTCGCCCGCCGGGGCGCCCTCAACCGCGAGGCCGAGCTGGTCGCCCGCCTCGCCACGGGCCTGGCGGCCTCGGCCAGCCGCATCGAGGACGATTTCTGGGAGCGCCGCCTCGCCGAGGCGGTCGACAAGCTGCTGCGCACCGGCAACGAGGACACGCTGAACGTCGCCCTCGACCATCTCTATGGCGCCAACGGCCGCGCCTACGACGCGCTGGCCGACCTCATCGAGTCGCGCGCCGAGGGCGGCGTGCTCGGCGCAGGCTCCGGCGAGTTCGACGTGGCGATGTTCGCCGCGCCGCTGCTGGCCTGGTCGCGCTTCACGATTCCCTCCGGCCCCCTGCCGGCCGGCACGCTGGCGGCGGCGCGCAGCCAGTTGCAGGCCCACGTGCTGGCGGCCGGCGCCAGGCTCGCCCTGGCGGACTTCCTCTACAGTCCGGACCAGCTGCCGCGCGGCTTCGTCGAGACCTGGCGCCTGGCCAACCAGCTCGCCAAGGCGGCGGCCGACGACAAGGACGCCCGCATCGATCCGCGCCAGCTGCCGGAAACGACCCGCTTCATCTCGGACACCCGCTACCTGATCGGCGCCGTGATGGCGCCGCGCGGCCAGGCACTGTTCCGCTGGCAGGAGGAGGACGGCTCGCGCGACCAGTCCGCCTCGCAGTGGATCGCCCAGGGCGGCAGCGCCCTGCAGCCGCTGTTCACGGGCTGCGCCCTCGAGCCGCTGCTGCCGGACGTCTTCCACGCTGCCTGCCGCAACGCCGACCAGGGCCTGCGCGTCTATTCGCTGCGCGCGGCGATGGCCTTCCTGCAGACGGTGCTCAACGCCAAGCCGCAGCAGCTGCGCGCCGTGGTGGCGCCCTTCCACGAGGAACGGCTGGAGGAATACCGCGTCGGCTTCACCCTCGCCGATTCGAGCGAGATCGTGCACGGCGTGGTGTGGCCCCTGCTCGGCGCCGAGGACGAGTCGACCGACTGCGCCGGCCAGATCGAGGCGGTGCTGGAGGAAGCCGGCGTCGGCAGCGTGATGGTGCTGGAGCAGCGCTTTCCGCTGGAATTCTGCGACGACTGCGGCATGCCGATGTACCCGACGCCGGAGGGCGAGACCTCCCACGCCGAGCTGCCCGAGGACCTGCCGCAGGCGCCGGCGCACCTGCACTGAAGGCTTTGTCGTCCCCGCGAACGCGGGGACCCATGGATTCCCGCGTTCGCGGGAATAATGGCTTACTTCTCTCCCCGCAGTTCCTTCCCGAGCTTCTTCACCATCTGCCGCTCGTAGAAGCGCGGCGCCAGGCGCGACACCCACCACGACAGCCGCGAGACGCGGTCGGGCAGCAGCAGGCGCCTTTCGGCTTCGGCGGCGCGGTAAATCTTCTCTGCCACCGCCTCGGGCGCCGCGCGGCGGCCGACGATGGACTGGGCGTGCCGCACCGGCCCGCCGTCGCCGGCGAGGGCGTTCCTCTCGATGCCGGTGCTGATGAAGGACGGACAGACCAGCAGCACCTTCACGCCGAGCGGCTCGACCTCCGTGCGCAAACTGTCGAAGAAACCGTGCAGGGCGTGCTTGCTGGCCGCGTAGCCGGTGCGCGCGATCAGCGGGGCGAAGCCGGCGACGCTGGAAATCGCGATCACCATGCCGCGCCGGGCGACGAGGTCGTCGAGGGCGGCGTGCGTGCAGTGCAACGCGCCGAAGAAATTCACCGCCATGACGCGGCGGATCACCTCCGGCTCCGTCTTCGCGAAGGCGCTGCGTTGGGTGATGCCGGCGTTGTTGACCAGCACATCGACGCCGCCGAAGGCGCGCCGCGCCTCGGCCATGGCGCGGACGCAGTCCTCCTCGCGCGACACGTCGCAGGCCAGGCGCAGCGCCTGCGTACCCTCCGGAAAAGTCAGTCCCTGCAGCACGGCGTCGTCGCGATCCAGCGCCGCCACGCGCGCGCCGGCGGCGGCGAAGCGCAGGCAGAGCGCGCGCCCCAGCCCGCCGGCGGCGCCGGTGACCACCACCGTCCGGCCGGCGAACTCACGCGCCATGCCGCCGGGATTCGAGATAGCAGTCGAACGCCTGCGCCGAGGTCTTCTGCGGCACGTAGCCGAAGTCCCGCTTCAGCCGCGTGTTGTCGAGCACCGGCCGGTAGCGCAGGAAATCCAGCTGCTCGGGGCCGTACTGCGTCAGGCCGACGGTCCTCAGCACGCGCAGGGCGAGGCGCAGCAGGCCGGGCGGCAGCGCGAGGCAGCGCTTGCCCAGCTTCGCCGCGATTTCGTGGATGGTCAGCACGCCGTCGCCGGCGACGTTGTAGATGCCGGTCTTGTCCGATTCGATGGCGCGCAGCAGGCAGCCGACGACGTCCTGGTCCCAGATGAAGACGAAGGGGCTGTCCGCGCCGCGAATCGCCAGCAGGCGCGGCTTCTCGAAGAGGTCGGTGATCTGGTTTTTCGTCCGCTCGCCGAGAATGGTGCCGATGCGGAACACCACCTGCCCGAGTCCAGGATGCTCGTTCCGCCAGCGCGCCAGCATCTCCTCCACCAGGCGCTTGTGCCAGGCATAGGCGAAGGCCTGGTTGCCGCGCAGCGGGCAGTCCTCCGTCAGCCAGGCCGGGTTGTCGGCATGGTAGCCGTAGGCGGCGCCGCTGGAGCTGACGACAATCTTCTTGACGCCGGTGGTGGTGCAGGCGACCAGCACGTTCTCGGTGCCCTGCACGTCGACCGAGTACTCGATCCGGCGGTTGCTGTCCCTGCCCGGCGTGACGATGGACGCCAGGTGCACGACAACATCCACCTTGAAGCGGTCGAGCAACGGAATCAACCCGGGCTGGCGCACGTCGGCGACGACGTAGTCGACGCCGGACAGGCGCTTTTCCGGCCGCACTTCGCGCACGTCCGCCGCCACCACGCGACTGACTTTTATCCGGCCCGCCGCCAGCGCGGCGACGAGCTGGGCGCCGAGATAGCCGCCGGCGCCGGTGACGAGGACGCTCGGTCCGCTCATAGCGGCCGCCTCGCGTCAGGCGAAGGGCCGCCCCGAGCCTGGCGCAGCGTGAAATACGGAGCCGCCCAGCGGCGAACCATCGTCACCCCTTTCCCTGGGAAAGGGGCTGGGGGATAGGCGGCACTCGCCGCGACCAGATCGTCGCCACGGTGAGGCCGGAAACGATGTGCCAGATGCCCCACCAGGCGGTGACGATGGCCATGCCGCCGAGCCCGCCGAAGAAATTGAAGATGAGGATCAGGCCGAGCGCCGAGTTCTGGATGCCGACCTCGATGGAGACGGCGCGGCGGTCGCGCTCGGGCAGGCCGGCGAACTTCGCCGCGAAATAACCGGTGAGCAGGGCGATGCCATTGTGCAGGAATACGGCGAACACGACGAAGCCGACGTACTTGAGAAAGTACTGCCAGTTGGCACCCAGCGCGCCGAGGACGAAGAGGCCGAACACGCCGAGCGAGAAGATCTTCACCGGCTTGTGTGCGCGCTCGACGAAGCGCGGAAAGCGATGGCCGACCCACATGCCGATGCTCATCGGCAGGCCGAGCAGCAGGAACACCGCCAGCAGCATCTCCAGCGGGTCGAGCGCCACCGCCTTGAGGATCTGGTTCGTCTCGGGATTCAGCCCGCCCCACAGCGACAGGTTGAACGGCGTCATGACGATCGCCACCGCCGTCGACAGCGCCGTCATGGTGATCGACAGCGCGGTGTTGCCGCGCGCATAGTGCGTGAGAAAGTTGGAGATGTTGCCGCCCGGGCAGGCCGCCACCAGCAGCATGCCCAGCGCAACGCTGGGCGAGGGATGGATCGCCAGCACCAGCAGGAAGCTGAAGGCCGGCAGCAGGACGAACTGGCCGAGCATGCCGATCAGCACCGGTTTGGGCGTGACCAGCACCGCCTTGAAGTCCGCCACCTTGAGATCAAGCGCGACGCCGAACATCACCAGGCCGATGATGAAGTTCAGCACCCACAGCGATCCCGGGTTGAAGTTCAGCCGGACCAGATCCATCTCGTTCATAACCGCCTCCCCCCCGCCCCCCTTCCCGCGGAAGGGGGTGACGATCGTTCGCCGCTGCGCGGCTCCATGTCGTGGGCCGCGCTCCTGTTACGTCAGCCCTTCGGCTCCTCGTGCATCTTCTTGAAGTGCATCAGCCCCGGCGCCCACATGTGCTTGACCGGGTCGACGTCGACATGCACCACGGCGCACCTGCCGGACTGGATCGCTCGCTGCAGCGCCGGCTTCAGCTCTCTCGGATCGGACACGCGCTCGCCGTGCGCGCCCATCGACTCGCCCAGCTTGTCGAAGGCGATCTCGCCGAGGTCGGCCTTGATGGTCTCCTCCGGGTCGAGATGCTTGAACAGCAGGGTCTTGAAGGGCCGCAGCATGAACTGCTGGTTCATCTTCACCATGCCCCACTGTTTGTCGCACAGCACGATGTAGATCACCTGCGCCTGGTTCCGCACCGCCGTCTCGACTTCCTGCGGATGGAAGCCGAAGGCGCCGTCGCCGATGATGCAGCACACCGGCCGGCCCGGCAGCGCCACGGCCGCCCCCACCGCCTGCGCCATGCCGGCGCCGAGCATGCCGAACTTGAAGGTCGACACGATGCGGTTGGGCACGTCGGCGCGGTGGTAGAACATCGCCCAGATGGTGGCGTTGCCGCCGTCGGCGACCAGCACGGCATCCTTCGGGAAGACCTCGCCGCACACCGTGGCGATGTGCGCCGGATGCATCGGGATGGCCATGTCGGACAGCGCCTTGTCCCAGCCGGCGCGGTCCTCGGCCATCATCTTCGCATAGCCGGCGTTGCGGGCGCGGCGCGCATCGAGGCCGGTTTCGTTCCGGTGCTTCTCCAGCACTTCGCCGAGCAGCTCGAGGAAGCGCTTCGCGTCGGCCTGGATGGCGAGGTCGGCCGGCTTGTTGAGGCCGAGGACGTCGGGGTCGAGGTCGACCTGGATGGTCTTCTGCTCGGAAGGGGTGCGCCAGTAGGGCGGCTTGCCCCACCAGTCGGTCTCGCCCAGGCGCGAACCGACGATCAGCGCCACGTCGGCATCGTTGCGCACCTTGTGGTTCACCTTGACGTGCGGCATCGGCATCGCCAGCGGCGAGGTCTCCGGCAGCGCGCCGCGCGCCGCCCAGCTCGTCGTCACCGGCGCCTGCAGCAGTTCCGCCACGCGCGCCAGCGCCGCATACGCCCCGGCATGCACCACGCCGCTGCCGACGTGGATCATCGGCGCCTGGGCGGCGGCCAGCAGCTCCGCCGCGCGCGCCACCTGAGCCGCGTTCGGCTCGAGCGGATCGAGCGTGCGGTACTGCTGCGGCGCCCAGAAGGCGACGTCGGCCTTCACCTTGCCGTTCATGATGTTCTCCGGCACGTCGACATGCACCACGCCGGGCCGGCCTTCCCAGCTCTTGCGTAGGGCCTTCCTCACCAGCTCGGGCACGCGTTCGAAGGAGGACGCCGCCGCGCTCCACTTGGCGATCCTGCCGATCACCCCGCTCTGGTCGAAGCACTGGTAGGCGCCGCCGCGGTCGGGATACATGATGCCGGGCCGGCGCGCGCTGGTGATGGCCAGCACGCGGTTGCCCTCGCCCTGCTCCACCACCAGGCCGGGCAGCAGGTTGGCCACGCCGGGCCCGTTGCTCGCCATGCACACGCCCAGCTTGCCCGTCAGGCGTGCGTAGGCGCCGGCCATGTGCGCGGCGCTGGTCTCGTGGCGCGGCGTGACGATCTCGATGCCGAGCCGGTGCAGCGCCGAGTAGAAGCCGAAATAGGTGCCGTCGATGATGCCGAACACCTTCTCGACGCCTTCCTTCTGCAACATGCGGGCGATCACCTCGCCGCCGCTGATTTCCGCCATCCGTCTCTCCTCACATGCAATGTTTGTATTTTTCCAATAGCCGCACCGGCTTCTTCAGCGCGTCGCGGCGGAACGGGTCGCCCAGTTCGCGCGTCACCATCATCTCCAGCACGGTGGTGCGGCCGTCCCTCTGCGCCGCGCAGGCGGCGGCCAGCGCCGGCCCCGCGTCGGCCAGCTTCTCGACGACGACGCCCTCCGCGCCCATGGCGCGGGCGATCGCGGCGAAGCTCGGGTTTTCCAGGTTGGAGCCGACGAAGCGGTTGCCGTAGAAGTCGACCTGGTTCTTCTTCTCGGCGCCCCACTGCCGGTTGTGGAACACCACCGCCGTGACGGGAATTCGCTCGCGCACGCAGGTGAGGATCTCGCCGAAGCTCATGCCCCAGGCGCCGTCGCCGACGTAGGCCACCGCCGGGCGCTCGGGGGCCGCCAGCTTGGCGCCGATGACGGCCGGGAAGGCGTAGCCGCAGTTGCCGAAGCTCATCGCCGCGAACAGGCTGCGCGGCCGCTGGAAGCGCAGGTAGCTGTTGGCCACCGAGCAGATGTTGCCGATGTCGGTGGACACCATGGCATCGGACGGCAGCGCGCGCTCCAGTTCGCGCAGCATCTGGCGCGGGTGCATGGCCGGGCTGTCCTTCGAGACCTCGAGGCTCCACGGGTCGCGCTCCTGCGGCCAGGCGTCGAGCTCGGCCTCCCATTGCGCCTTCTCCTTGGCGATGTCGGCGCGGCGCTGCTGGCGGTTTGCATTGCATGCCAGCTCGCGCGAGGCAAGCCGCGCGAGCAATGCCACGGCGGCGGCCTTGGCGTCGGCGCACAGGCCGACGGAAATCTTCTTCACCAGGCCGAGCATCTTCGCGTCGGCGTCGACCTGGATGATCTTCGCGTCCTTCGGCCAGTAGTCGAGGCCGTGCTGCGGCAGCGTGCCGAAGGGGCCGAGGCGCGTGCCCAGCGCCAGCACCACGTCGGCCTGTGCGATCAGCTTCATGCCGGCCTTGGAGCCCTGGTAGCCGAGCGGCCCGCACCAGAGCGGGTGCACCGCCGGGAAGGCGTCGTTGTGCAGGTAGCTCGTCACCACCGGCGCGTCGAGCAGCTCGGCGAGCTTCACGCAGGCATCCACGCCGTCGGCCATCACCACCCCGCCGCCGGAGACGATCACCGGGAATGCAGCCTGAGCCAGCAGCGCCGCCGCTTCGTCGAGGCTTTTCTCGCCGCCGGCGCCGCGCTCGATGCGGATCGGCGCGGCGATGTCGTAGTCGGCCTCGCCGTAGAAGTGGTCGCGCGGAATGTTGAGCTGGGTCGGCCCCATCTCCAGCAGCGCCCGGTCGAAGCAGCGCGCCGCCAGCTCGGCCATGCGCTGCGGCCCGCTGACGTGCGCCTGGAACTTGGTGATCTTCGAGAAGATCGGCAGCTGGTCGGTCTCCTGGAAGCCGCCCAGTCCCATGCCGGTGCTGCCGGTTTCCGGCGTGATGACGACCACCGGACTGTGCGCCCAGTAGGCGGCGGCCACCGCCGTGACGAAGTTGGTGACGCCCGGCCCGTTCTGCGCAATGCAGACGCCATGGCGGCCGCAGACCCGCGCGTAGCCGTCGGCCATGTGCGCCGCGCCCTGCTCGTGCACCGTCGGGATGAAGCGGATGCCGGCCGCCGGAAACAGATCCAGCGCATCCATGTAGGCCGAGCCGACGATGCCGAAGACGTCGCGCACGCCCTGCGCCACCAGGGTTTCCACCAGCGCCTCGCTCGGCGTCATGCGCCCGGCTGCGGCCGTGTTCCGGCTGACTGCCATGCCTTCTCCTGAATCCTGTTGTGAAGGCATCATTGCACAACACCTTTTTTATGGCAATAATGAGACCTTCTGTTTCATTTTCTTCAAAATATGCCCATCCCAGCCGACGAGCAGCACACCTCCGCCAGCCTGCGCGCCATCGCGCTCCTCGAGGCCATCGCCGGCGCCGACGGCCCGCTCGGCCTGGTCGAATTGATGCAGGCGACCGGTCTGCCCAAGCCGACCGTCCATCGCATCGCCAGCCTGCTGGAAGAGGCCGGCCTGCTGGTGCGCGAGGCCGAGGGCAAGCGCTTCGCGCCGGGCCCGCGGCTCGCTTCGCTCGGACTGGCCGCGCTCACCCACACCGCCTGGCGGGCGCCGCGCCATGCCATCCTCAAGGCCCTGGTCGGCGAGATCGGCGAGACCTGCAACCTGACCCTGCTCGACGGCACCGAAGTGGTCTACCTCGACCGTGTCGAGGCGGCCTGGCCGCTGCGCCTGCACTTTCAGACCGGCTCGCGCGTGCCGGCGCACTGCAGCGCCAGCGGCAAGCTGCTGCTCTCGCTGCTGCCGGCGCGCGAGCGGCGGCGCATCCTCGATGCGCTGCCCTATTCTTACCACACGCCGAACACCCTCACCCGCCGGCGCGATCTCGAAGAGGCGCTCAAGCGCATCCGCCGCGAGCGCCTGAGCACCGACAACGAGGAATACCTCGACGGCACCGTCTGCGTCGCCGTGCCGGTGGAGAGCAAGGCCCGCCGCGTGGCGGCGGCGCTGGCGGTGCATGCGCCCACCACCCGCATGAGCCTGCAGCAGGCCCTGCAGTGCGTGCCGGCCCTGCGCCGCGCGGCGGCCCGGCTTGCCGATTCGTTTCCTGATTAGGGCATAAAATGGGCGCGGGAACTTGACGAAGGGGAGGGACATGGGACGCGTACAAGACAAGGTGGCGATCGTCACGGGCGCCGCACATGGCATCGGCCGCGCCACCGCGCTGCTGCTGGCGCAAGAGGGCGCCGCGGTGGCCGTCACCGACGTAAACACGGAGGCGGCCGAGGCCGTCACGGAACTGATCAACGGCAGCGGCGGCAAGGCCCGCACCTGGAAGCTTGACGTCTCCCAGGAAGCGGAGGTGGCCGCCGTCATCACGGAGGTGGCGAAGGCATTCGGCCGCCTCGACATCCTGGTCAACAATGCCGGCATCTCCGGCGCCAACGGCACCGCCGAGGAGATCAGCGAAACCGAGTGGGACAAGGTGATGAACACCAACGCCAAGGGGACGTTCCTGTGCACCAAGCACGCCGTGCCGCTGATGCGCCGCGCCGGCGGCGGCAGCATCGTCAACCTCTCCTCGGTCTACGGCATCGTCGGCTCGCACAACGTCGCCGCCTACCACGCCTCGAAGGGCGCCATCCGCATCATGAGCAAGACCGACGCGCTGGCCTTCGCCGAGGACCGCATCCGCGTCAATTCCGTGCACCCCGGCTTCATCTGGACGCCGATGCTGGAAGCCGGCGCCCAGGTGCCGGGGGTGGCGCCGGAGGCGGTGCACAGCGCGATGGCCAAGCTGCATCCGCTGCGCACCCTGGGCGAGCCGGAGGACGTCGCCCACGGCATCCTCTACCTCGCCTCCGACGAGGCCAAGTTCGTCACCGGCAGCGAACTGGTGATCGACGGCGGCTACACGGCGCGCTGAGGCCGCCGGCGGCGCCTTCGCCCTCCCCGCGAACAGCACGGCTCGAGTCCGCCCGCGAGGGTGATTTCTTCCTTTAAGGCAGAAACCGCCCATTTCGCGGCGACTTGATCTACCATCCGGTTTTCATTCAGCCCTTCATGGCCGATCGTGTCGCTCGCTGACGGAAACGCGAACCGCCCCGACGAGGACGCCGCATGGACGGCGCTCCGGCGCCGGGATAAAATCCTCCTGGCGGTGAGCTATGCCGCCGAGCGCTTCCTCGGCCAGGAGCCGCTCGACAGCGTCCTCACGGACGTGCTGGAACGCCTCGGCAAGGCCGCCGAAGTCGGCGACGCCACCGTCTTCGAGCTCGTCGATGACACGGAACGGGGCGGCTGTCTGGTGCCGCGCTATTCCTGGAGCGCGCCAGGCGCGGAATCCGTCTTCGATTTCGCCCCGGACGGATTCGCCTGGGCCGGTACCGACTTCGCGCACCTGTTCGCGCTGCTCGAACAGGGCCAGCCGCTCGTCGCCCGCGTAGAGGAGCTGCCGGCCGGCCTGCGCGCCTTGCTCGCCGGCGACATGAGCGCCATCGCGGCCCTGCCGATCTTCGCGGCCGGCCAGCTCGTCGGCGTCATCGCCGTATCCCGGCGCGGCGGGCCGCGCGACTGGGCCGAATCCGAGATCGGCGCCCTGAAGACGGCGGCCGCCGTGACCGGCGCCGCCCTGGAGCGCAATCGCTCGCGCCGCGCCGTACGCAGGCGCGACGAGCTGCTGCGCCTGATCGTCGACAATGCGCCCCTGATGGTGGCCTACTTCGACCACGCCAGGCGCTGCCGCTTCGCCAACCGTCGCTACCAGGAATCGTTCGGCGTGCCTGACGATCCCGTGCTCGGCAAGACGCTCGAGGAGATCATCGGGGCCGAAGACTGCCGCGCCACGGAACCCTACTGGAAGCGCACCCAGGCCGGAGAGCAGGTCACGTTCGAGCACGCCCATGACCGGGCGGACGGCACGCGCCAGCACCTCGAAGTCAGCGCCGTGCCCCACCGCACCGAATCCGGCGAGGTCGCCGGCTGCTACGTCATCCTCACCGACATCACCGAGCGCAAGCAAAGCGAGGAATCCCTGCGCCGGGCGCACGACCAGCTCGAGGAAAAGGTGCGCGAGCGCACCGAGGAACTGCTCATGCTCAACCGGGAACTGGAAGCCTTCAGCTACTCGGTCTCGCATGACCTGCGCGCCCCGCTGCGCGCCATCGACGGCTTCTCCCACCTGATCGAGGAGCAGCTGGCAGGCAAGCTCGATGCCGAGACAGAGAACTACTTCGGGCGCATCCGCGCCGCCGTCCAGCGCATGTTCTGGATGATCGAGGGCCTGCTGGAGCTGGGACGCGCCTCGCGCAAGGAGATCGACGCCACGCAAGTCGACCTGTCGCTCTGCGCCAGGGAAATCGTGGAAGACCTCGCCGCCGGCAACGGCGCGCGCCGAGTCGAATGGATCATCGAGGACGGCCTGCGCGCGGTGGGCGACCGGCAGCTGCTGCGGTTGCTGTTGCAGAACCTGCTCGAGAATGCCTGGAAATACACCGCCCGCTGCGAGGCCGCGCGCATCGAATTTCGCGCCGGCCAGGCGGCGGACGGCACGCCGGAATTCACGATCCGGGACAACGGCGCCGGCTTCGACATGGCCCATGCGCAACGGCTCTTCCAGCCGTTCCAGCGCCTGCACAGCACACGGGATTTCGATGGCACCGGCATCGGCCTGGCGACCGTTGCGCGCATCGTGCACCGGCATGGCGGCCGGATTCGCGCCGAGGGCACGCCCGGCCGGGGCGCGTCGTTTCATTTCACCCTGCCGACCTAGGAAGAGCCGCTGCGCAGCCGTTCCCGCGCGACGCGCTCGGCGCGGTCGTTGCTGCCGTCGAGCAGCCGCCGCAGCACCGGCTCGCTGGCGCGCGGGTGTTCCGCCACCAGCAGGCGGATTTCCGCCGAAGTTCCCGAAGCCAGAATGTCGAGCGCGGTCGGCGGCGCGTTGCGGTTGCGTGCCACCGCCAGTCGCACGTTTTCTTCACGGTCGAAGGCGAGGCGGCTGAGCGCCTCGTCGTCCTGCCGCGGCGACTCCGCCGCCGCCTCGCGCACGGCCGGATGGCGGTCTCCCGCCATGCGCTCCAGCAGCTCCTGCGGCAGATCGGCGCGGCGCGCCAGCGCCGCCCGCACCGGCGCATCGGCATCCCGCATCAGCAGCGCGAAACCTTCGGCATCGAGGGTGCCACGCTCGGCGGCGGCAAGCCGGACGCCGGCATCGGCCTCGCGCAACTCCGCCGCCGGACGCAGCGGCGCGCAGGCCAGCCCCGGCGGGCAGCTGCCGCCCTGGGCGATGGCGGCGCCCTGCTCCTGCAGGATGCGCTGCACGCCCAGGCTGTCGGCGTAGTGCAGCAATCCGGCTGCGAGAAAAGTCAGTCCCGCCAGCACGGCGTGGGCGCGCAGATCGAGCAGCAGGAAGGCGCCGAGGACGGCGCGCAGCAGCCAGAACGCCAGCTGCGCGGCGGCGAAGGCGGCGATGAAATAGATCGGCAGCACGGCGAGCAGCCGCCCGCCGATGCCGCCGCCGGCCACCGACAGCACGAAGACGACGTCGGCGAAACCGAGGGTGGCGGCGACGGCGAGCGAAACGACGATGCTGGCCGAGAGCGGCAGGGCGGACTTTTCGCGATCGGGCGGAGGCGGCATGGCTCGGGGCATTATACTTTTCGCCATGAGCGCCAACGGCTCCGACCTGCGCATCGTCGCCCTGCTCTGCGCCGCGGAGGTGCTGAGCATGACCGGCTTTTCGACCTATCCGGCCCTGCTGGAACCGCTGCGCGAGGCCTGGGGCCTGAGCGGCACCGAAGCCGGTTTCATCGGCGGCGTCTTCTTCGGCGGCTACATGATCGCCGTGCCGCTGCTCAGCGGACTCACCGATCGCATCGACGCGCGCCGCGTCTACGCCGGCGCCTGCCTGCTCTCGGCGCTCGGCACGGCGGGCTTCGGTCTCCTCGCCCAGGACGTCTGGAGCGCCGGCCTGTGCCAGGCCCTTGCCGGCGCCGGGCTGGCGGGCACCTACATGCCGGGTCTGAAAGCGCTTACCGACCGCGTCGAGGGCCCGCTGCAGAGCCGCTTCATTGCGTTCTACACCTCCAGCTTCGGCATCGGCGCCAGCGCCTCGCTATTGGCCGGGGGCTGGCTCGCCGGCCACCTCGGCTGGGAATGGACCTTCATCCTTTGTGGCGCCGGCCCGCTCGCCGCTGCCGTGCTGGCGCTGCGCGGGCTGCGGCCGGCGGCAGCGCATCCGCTGCCGCAGGCCAAGGGTCCGCTGATCGATCTGCGGTTGCTGACCTCCTCGCGCGCCACGCTGGGCTATGTGCTGGGCTACGCCGCCCACTCCTGGGAACTGTTCGGCCTGCGCGCCTGGATGGTGGCCTTCATTGCCTTTGCCTACACCCAATCGCCGGAAGGAACGCCGCTCTGGGCGCCGGCGACGGCCGCGGCGGCGATCAACCTGCTCGGCATCCCGGCGAGCATCTTCGGCAACGAAGTGGCCGGCCGCATCGGCCGCCGCCGCGCCATCGCCGGCGTGATGGGCGCTTCGGCGGCGCTCGCCGGCCTGGCCGGCTTTCTCGGCCCGCTCGCCGCCGGGCTGGCGCTGGCCCTGGTCGCCTTGCACTTCGTCTTCGTCATGGCCGATTCGGCGGCGCTCACCGCCGGCCTGGTGGCGGCGGCGCCGCCCGGGAAACGCGGCGCGACGCTGGCGGTCTACTCGTTTTTCGGCTTCGGCGGCGGCTTTCTCGGCCCGCTCGCCTTCGGCTGGGTGTTCGACCTGGCCGGCGGCGGACGGCTGGCCTGGGGCCTGGCCTATGCCAGCCTGGGCGCCGCCTGCGCCTGCGGCCCGCTGACTTATTGGCTCACCGCCAGAAAGGATGGAACATGAACAAGACCGACGAGGAATGGCGCGAACGGCTGACGCCGGAGCAATACCGCATCGCCCGCGAAAAGGGCACCGAGCGCGCCTTCAGCGGCGAATACTGGGACTGCCACGAGACCGGCACCTACCATTGCGCGTGCTGCGGCGCCGCCCTGTTCAGTTCCGCGCACAAATACGACTCGGGCAGCGGCTGGCCGAGCTTCTGGCAGCCGTTTGATCCGGCCAACCTCGCCACCGCCGAGGACGGCAGCCATTTCATGCGGCGCACCGAGGCGCTGTGCAGCCGCTGCGGCGCCCACCTCGGCCATGTCTTCCCGGACGGGCCTCAGCCGACCGGCCTGCGCTACTGCATCAATTCGGCCTCGCTGAAACTGGCGCGCGAGGTATAATCGCCGCGCATGAAATTCCTCTTCGACCTGTTCCCGGTCATCCTGTTTTTCATCGCCTTCAAGGCTTACGACATCTACGTCGCCACCGGCGTCGCCATCGTCGCCTCCTTCGGCCAGATCGGCTGGCTGCTGGCGCGCGGCCGCAAGGTCGACACCATGCTGTGGCTGAGCCTCGCCATCATCGTGCTGTTCGGCGGCGCCACCCTGCTCCTGCGCGACGAAACCTTCATCAAGTGGAAGCCGACGGTGCTCTACTGGCTGTTCGGCGCGGTGCTGGCGGGATCGGCGCTGCTCTTCCGCAAGAACCTGATCCGCAAGCTGATGGAGGGGCAGATCCGCCTGCCCGATCGCGTGTGGGACCGGCTCAACGCCAGCTGGATCGGCTTCTTCGTCCTGATGGGCGCCGCCAACCTGTTCGTCGCCTACACCTTTTCCACCGATGCCTGGGTGAATTTCAAGCTGTTCGGCGGCATGGGGCTGATGCTGGCCTTCGTCGTCGCGCAGAGCCTGCTGCTGGCCCGGCACATCGAGGAGGACGGAAAATGATGCTGTATGCCATCGTCGGCGAGGACGCTCCCGGCAGCCTGGAAAGGCGCCTCGCCGCACGCCCGGCCCACCTCGAGCGCCTGAAGGAACTGCAGGACGCCGGCCGTCTCGTTCTGGCCGGCCCCTGCCCGGCCATCGACGCCCCCGACCCCGGCCCGGCCGGCTTCAGTGGCAGCCTGATCGTCGCCGAGTTCGATTCCCTCGCCGCGGCGCAGGCCTGGGCGGCGGCCGATCCCTACGCTACCGGGGGCGTCTTTGCCCGGACGACCGTGCGTCCGTTCAAGCAGGTTTTCCCCGCATGAGCACCCTCGAGCTCATGCGCCAGAAACTGGCCGTGCTGGAGCCGCTGCGCCTGGACATCGTCGATGACAGCGCGAAGCACGCCGGCCATGCCGGTGCCAAGGACGGCGGCGGGCACTATCGCCTGGCCATCGTCTCGCCGCGCTTCGCCGGCTGCGGCACGATGCAGCGGCACCGCTTGATTTACGAGGCCTTAGGGCCCATGATGCGCGGGGAAATACATGCCCTCAGCATCAAGGCGCTGGCGCCTGAAGAACCCGATCAACCCAACGCAAGGAAAAACACATGAAACGCACCCTCCCCCGCCTGGCCGCCCTCCTCCTCGCCGGCCTCCTGATGCAAGCGCCGCTCCACGCCCAGGAGGCCAAGCCGGCCGCCAAGCCCGCCGTCAAGCCCGGCGCGATCGCCACGGTCAATGGCGTGGCCATCCCGACCGCCCGCGCCGAAGCGCTGCTGCAGTCGCAGCTGGCGCAGGGCCAGCCGGACTCCGAGCAACTGCGCGCCGCCATCCGCAACGACCTGATCACCCGCGAGATGCTGTCGCAGGCGGCGAAAAAGAAAGGCTTCGACAAGAAGCCCGAGGTGCAGGCCCAGTTCGAACTGTCCCGCCAGGGCATCCTGGTCAACGCCTACCTGCAGGATTTCGTCGCCAGCCATCCCGTCAGCGACGAGGCGGTGAAGAACGAATACGACGCCATCGTCAAGGCCATGGGCAACAAGGAATACAAGGCCCGCCACATCCTGGTGGAGAAGGAAGACGAGGCGAAGGACATCATCGCCCGCCTGCAGAAGGGCGAGAAGTTCGAGGAACTCGCCAAGCAGTCGAAGGATCCCGGCAACAAGGACCGCGGCGGCGACCTCGGCTGGAGCGCCCCAGGCGGCTACGTCAAGTCCTTCGCCGACGCGCTGGTGGCGCTGGAGAAAGGCAAGTTCTCCGCCACGCCGGTGAAGACCGAATTCGGCTGGCACGTCCTCCAGCTCGACGACGTCCGCGAATTGAAGCACCCGCCGCTCGACGAGGTGAAGCCGCAGATCCAGCAGCGCCTGCAGCAGCAGGTCATCGAAAAGCACATCATGGAGCTGCGCGCCAAGACCAAGGTGGAATAAGCGACGCATCGGCCCGAAATCGGCGCCCGCGGCGCCGATTTTTTTTATCCCATGCCCACGCCAGCAGACCTGCCTTCCCTGCCGCAAGGATTCCAGCTGGATGCCTATCGCATCCGGCGGCGCATCGCCCAGGGCGGCTTTTCCATCGTCTATCTGGCCGAGGATGCCGCCGGCCTTCCGGTGGCCATCAAGGAATACCTTCCCGTCGGCCTGGCGCGTCGGGACGCCGAGAGTGCCGACGTGGCGGTCGACGCCGGGCATCAGGCGGCCTTCAACGCCGGCATGAAATGGTTCTTCGAGGAAGGCCGCCTCCTCGCCGGCATCGATCATCCCAACGTGGTGCGCGTGCTCAACTTCTTCCGCGCCAACGGCACCGCCTACCTGGTGATGCGCTACGAGGATGGCTGCGATCTGAAGGAACACGTGCGCCGGCTGGCGGAAGGCGGAAAGCCGGTCGACGAGGATTTCCTGCGCAACGTCTTCGCCCGCCTGCTCTCGGGGCTGCGCGAGGTGCACGCGCGCAAGCTGCTGCACCTCGACATCAAGCCGGCCAACATCTACGTGCGCGACGACGGCCACCCGGTGCTGCTCGACTTCGGCGCAACCCGTCGGGGACTGGGCCCGGACGCCGGCAGCCACGCCGTGTTCACGCCGGGCTTCGCGGCGCCGGAGCAGCAAGGCTCGGGCGAACCGCTCGGTCCGTGGACGGACATCTACTCGGTCGGCGCGTCGCTCTATGGCTGCCTCGCCGGGGAAACGCCGCAGCCGGCCGACCGGCGCCTGGCGAAGGACGAACTGCCGACCGCCGTGGCGCGCTGGGGGAAGCGCTATTCGCCGCAGCTGCTGGAACTGATCGACTGGTGCCTGATGCTGCCGGTCGCCCGCCGCCCGCAGAGCGTCTTCGCCCTGCAGAAGGTGCTCAGCGGGG
>Ga0226835_1000299_pt1 | contig 70610 bp, 55 predicted proteins | sample LAC_MetaG_1_FD_163627 | JGI IMG/M metagenome (GOLD analysis project Ga0226835, IMG submission 163627) | Anaerobic ammonium oxidizing microbial communities from anammox membrane bioreactor (MBR) in UC Berkley, California, United States -... | ecosystem: Engineered > Bioreactor > Anaerobic >...
CGGCTCCCGAAGCCAGAGCCACGTGAGCAGGCTCCGAGAGCGTGCCCGAGGCGACGCTGAAAACAGGCGGCGGGGTCGCCGTAGCCGTGGTCAGTTGATACCGGGAATAGAGATAGCTCTCCACTCCTGCCCTCTCGCTCTGCGCCAGCACACGGTTGTAGACGATGAGCTCGGCGAGCTCGCCATTAAGAAAGCCTCCCAGAGCCGTGTCGGCGCCGATATAGTTAAGGCTTCTGGTCGTATTGACGAGATTCTCCACCGCTCCCGAGCCTGAGGCCACCGTATTGACCGCAAGTCCTGCCGAGGCCGCCCCGTCATGAACCACATCCACGAGCTGGAACTTGTCTTGAGTGACGCTTGCAGGCGAGCTCGTCACCGAGCTCCCGGTGGTGGCGTTAAATGCATTGAACCGGACCTGGCTCGAAAGAGTCTCCAGGCTGGTCATATCAGAAGGACCCGAATTGCCGGTGGTGAATATGGTGCCCTGCCCGGTGCCGGTCGGCTTGATCACCGCGAATATGCTCACCCCGGAGGTCAGGTCGCTTATCCCCGATGACAGATTGAGATAACGGGAGCTGCCGTCGAATTTGACCGCGTCCATGCCATTGACGGCACCGGTCCCCAGGCTCGGCTGATTGGAGGCATTGCCCTGCACCGCGTCATTGGCAGGCACGACCCCGGAAAGATCATTCCAGCGCGCCACGCCCGAGCCTCCTGTACCGCTGGTCTCCGGTCCGAACTCCCCTTTCAGCCAGAGAGAAAGCCCGGACCTCGGCACCGGCAGGCTGTGCATATCGCTCAGAATATTGGCCGTCGCCACCGCGCTCGTGTCAGGCGAGATCTCGGCAATAGCCTTGATCACAGCCTTCTCTCCGATGGCTATCGGTCCGGAATAGGCAGGAGAGTTAGTATCGGGGGTAGTGCCGTCATCCGTATACTTGATGGTGGCGCCGGGCTCCGCTGTAATCGTCACCGATGTCTGCAAAGTCGAGTATACACCTGTGGATGGTGTAATCACCGGTGCGTCCACAGCCAGTGCCGGGCAGGGCGAGAGAAGCGCCAGTGCCGTCAGGATGAGGACTCTTGCCAGGGCCACGGTCAGGGACCGACTGAGAGATTGCCCGGCTCTTGTGCTCACTGATGGCATCCTCGATCGCTTCCTCGCCTGACAATACGAACATCAATCAACGGAACAGGATGCCTGGCACAGCCTGAGAAACCGGCAATCTAAAAAGAGACCGGAAATCTATGTAGTACAGACTGACCATTCCGGAAGTATATACCCCCCCCCCCCGAGCTTGTCCATACTTGAAAACATCCGGCGGGAACCGGATTGGTGAGGCAGAACTGTCGGCGCTCTGGCATCGCGCGCGTCCTGATCAGAACCTGGCACGAAGCAGTTGCCAAGACGATATCGTATACGGACCATAATACACGCCCCAGAAGGAGGTGCTCCATGTCCGTCAAGAGCAAAACCCGTCTTTCCACGCTTTCTTACGTTATCCTCTATGTCAAGGATACTGCTAAAGCTCTCGAATTCTACAGAGACAAGCTGGGCATGGAAGTCAAACTCGAGGACGGTGGCTGGATCGAGCTCGAAACCGGCTCGGCGACCCTGGCTCTGCACGCCACCGATGAAACGATCATGGAAAAACACTCCACCACTCCCATAGTGGTTTTCAACGTAGACAATATCAAAGAGTCATATGAAGAGCTCAAGAAGCAGGGAGTCAAGTTCGACAAGGAGCCGCATGAAGTCTGCTCTACTCCTGAATTTACCGGGCTCTCCGCTGATTTCGAGGATCTCGACGGCAACCGCCTGAGCATCTACGGAATGATCCCCAAGAAATAAGTCTCCCCACCACCTGAAACCGGAAAGGCGCCTCTCTCGAGATTGGCGCCTTTCTATTGCTTGTTTCAGTCGGCTCTTCTCAGTTCTTCTTGCTTGCCGAGAGAGCGGCGGGATGACGGACATCGACATTGTCGTCGAGATCGAAGTGAGTGAAGGCCTTGAACTCTGCGAGCCGGTCGCTGATGTCCTGAGGGCCGAGGTGACGAAGGCGATCGCAACTGAATTCCTCGACATTGAAAGAGGCCATGATCGAACCATATATGATGCCACGACGAATCGCCATGGAATCATCGAGGTTGTCGGCTTGAGCGATATAGCCCATGAAGCCGCCGGCGAAGCTGTCTCCGGCTCCGGTGGGATCGAAAACGCCTTCCAGGGGATAAGCAGGAGTCGCGAAGAAAGAGTCGCGAGTGAAGCAGGCAGCGCCGTACTCGCCTCTTTTAATCAGCACCATCCGGGGACCGAGGTCGAGGATCTGGCGAGCGGCTTTGATCAAGTTGGGCTCCTGAACCAGTTGCCTGGCTTCGGCATCATTGATGATCAGGGCGTCCACAACACCGATTGTCTTGATCAGCTCATCCTTCTCGGTCTCAATCCAGAAATTCATCGTATCCATGGCGACAAAACGAGCATTGCTCTGCTCGCGCACTTCCCGCTGTAGGGTCGGCTGGATATTGCCGAGGAAGAGATAAGGCGCCTTGCGAGCCTCCTCGGAGAGGGTCGGCTTGAAATCAGCGAAAACATTGAGTTGAGTGTCCAGGGTGTGGGCGGTGTTGAGATCGAATCCATATTCGCCGGCCCAGAAAAAAGTCCTGCCACCGGCGACCCTCTTCAGGTCCCGGGTCTCGATCTTGCGCTCGTGGAAGACAGCCTCGTCCTCGGCGGTGAAATCATCGCCGATAACCGCCACCACTGCTACGTCGGTGAAAAAAGACGCCGCCACCGAGAAGTGAGTGGCCGAACCGCCCAGACTCCTTTCCCTGGCCCCGAACGGAGTCTTCACCGAATCGATGGCCACCGAGCCTACTGCCAACACCGAGCTCATTGTTATTATCTCGCCTCCACTGGTCACTTTTAGCCGCTTTCCTTTCGCGCATTAAAGACTAGCATCTTTCCCGTTATTCTTAATAACTCGCGTCTAATCGAGGCTCAGTTGAACTCGAGCTTGAGCTGAACTGGCTCCCCCTGGGTCAAGTCCGGGGTTTTACCGAGGGTATTACGCCGGGTCTCTTCTGGCTCCCGTACTTCCTTGCCTGACGCGAATTTCGAGCCATCGAGGAGAATCGTCCGGCCCAGCCTGGCGAAATAGATTGCCGGTGTGAAGATGATTCCGGTCAGTCCGTAAAGATCGTTAGCGTAGGAACCGAGCTGCCCCCGGTGCCGGTTGACATGAGCAGCTACTTCGGAATCGGTGAGCACATGATCGGTTTTGAAGTCGATGACGTACCAGCGCCCCTCGAAATCCTGAAGGATGAGGTCCGGCCGTTTGCTCGCCATCCCCCCCTCGCCGAGAAGCATATAGGGGATCTCGTGGAACTTGCGGCGAGCACGCAGAACAACCCAGCGCAGATCGCTCTGGAGATAGATCGAAAGCAACTCCCGCCCGTCCTCCACCAGGGCTTTGAGCTTCACCGGATGCGATACCACGAAGCCGCCGCTCAATCTGCTGTCGAAGGCGAGGTCCTCGAGAAACTCCAGGGACGCCGTATCCATCGATACCGGCAGATTCTCCATTATGGCGTGGAAGTAAGTACCCAGAACGGTGGGATCGATAAGCGGAGCCTCCTCCAGCTCCGCCGCCGTCGGAGTGATACGCATGAGTCCTGAGTAGTCTGGTTTGATCTCCCGATTGTTCAGAGCAAGGACATCGAGCAGGATAGGATCGAGAGGCGCCTTATCGAGAATCCCGGCTGGCGCACTTTCGAAGCAGCCGGAAAGGCTCAGGGACTCTTTCGTTTTGAGACTTACTCTGAAAGTGCTCTCGGTAAGACTGCCTCTGGCATTGCCTGTGATTCTGCGCCGTTCCGGCTCCGCTTCCGGCACTGGGACAATGCGTGCCGGATCGAGTTCCAGGGCTTCCAGAAGCCAGGTGCGGAAAGACTCGCGGTCTGAGCTATCCCGATCGATGAAAAGCCCCAGATACTCCCTGGCCCTGGTGGCCGCCACATAAAGCAAGCGCCGGCGCTCCGCCACCTCCATCTCCTGGTCCAGGCGGCTGGCGTAGCGATGCCAGGCCGGCACCTCATCCTCGTCTACCCGCCTGGTATTGAGAGCCAGCCCGTAGGACGGATGAAAGATCAGCGCCGGACTGGGCTTGCGGAGCATGCCGCCGAGAGCCGGCAGGGCCACCGCCGGGAACTCGAGTCCCTTGGAAGCATGAATGGTCATGAGCTTCACCGAGTCGCTGGTGCCCACAGGAGCGTCGGACTGCTTGATACCGTACTCACGCATGAGGGTGAGACGCCGGGCGAAATCGAGACAGGTGAGATTCTCTTCCTCCCGGGCGATGGACACGAGCTTGAAGAGATTCCTCGCCCTCTGGACCCCGCCGGGAAGACCCATTAGCACCAGCTCGTAACTGGTCCGCTCGAGAATACTCATGACAAGCTCGCTCACCGGCAGACGGCGGCTGTCCTCGAGCATGTGCCTCAGCGAGGCGGTAGCTTTTCTGAGGCTCTGATAGCCAGACCGATTGCGGAGCTCGCTGGTTTGCAGAATCTCGAAAAGATCGCCCGTGCCGGCCGTGGTGACCAGCTCGTGGATGATATCGTCGCTTATGGCAAACAGCGGCGAGCGCAGAGCGCCCAGGAGACTGTGGGAATCCAGAGGGTTGCCGAGGAAATAGAGGAGATTCTCGAGATCGAGGATCTCCTGCCTGCCTAGAAAGCCCCTTCCGGCAAATGTGGTGAAAGGGATGCCCCGATCGGCGAGGCCCTTTTCGATAGCCTCGAAGTCGCCATTTCTCGAGACAAGAACAGCGAAGTCCGCATATGTGAGCGTTCTCTGCGGATTGCCTCCGGCATCGAGGATGGGTGCCCCGCATGCGATCTTCTCCCTGATCCAGTCCGCCACCGCAAGTCCCTCGAGCAGGGCGGCTTCTCTGGAATCCCTGCGGTCATCCTCGTCGAGAGTCTCGAAAAAGACGACATCGATATTGTCTTCAGCCGTCTCCGACCCTGCCTGACGGCTCGCCTGCAGAGCCTCGAATCGCGCACCGTATTCGATATCGGCATCCGGCATCAGCCGGCTGAAGACCACATTGACGAAATCGACGATGGCCGGGTGCGATCGAAAAGAGACATTGAGTTTTTGACAGAGCTTCTCGCCGAACACAATCCTTGTCGAATTCTCGGCGGCATCCTCTTTACCGGAGAGGAAACTGCGCCATGAATTGAAAGTCGAGACATCGGCGCCTTGAAATTTGTAAATCGATTGTTTGTCGTCGCCGATGAGAAAGAGCCTGGTGCTAGGTCCGGCGAGACTGCTTACAAGAGCCGCCTGAATACTGTTGGTGTCCTGGAACTCGTCGATCAAAATAGCATGGAGCCTGTCTCGATAGTGCTCCCTGGCCGGTGAGCCTTCCCTGGTGAGAAGCCGGTGTGCAGCCTCGATCAGATCGTTATAGTCGAGCTTTAGAGCCTCCTGCTTCTTGAGGGCGTAAATCGACTCGACTTTGTAAAAGAGAGCCGTCAGCATCCGGCAATAAGAGAAAGCAGAGAGATCGTCCTCGAGGATCTCGGCAGGCATCTCTTTCACGAGCCCGCGCGCGCCGTCGCGCAGGACTCTCATATGCTGCTTGATCTCTTTGGCATCCTCTTTGTTGCCGCCGATTCTCAGACTGATCTCGCAGAGACTCTGGAGCTGCCGCCAGGCAGCAGCCGAATCGGCGGGGCTGGCGCCCTGCTTGCCGGCATCCACCAGCCCCGAGGCTGCCGATGCCATAGCCAGCACCTCCAGGCGCTGCTCTTCCAGCCGGCCCCCTATGGACCAGGAGAGCTCGGTCAGGGCGCCTACGGCATCGCGCCAGCCTGGCCGGCTCACCAGCTGCGCCATCAGCTCGATCTGAAGACTGTGCCGGACCTCGTTCATATACTCGATGAGCTCTCCATCCGGAAGCTCGACCATGCGAGCCGCAGCCTCTTGGAACTGGAGCCCGTCGATGATCATGGAGCCCAGCCATCTTCGAACGTCCTCTATATTGAAGTCGAAGAGCAGAGCAACCTCCCGGTGCTGCTCGGCGATGATCAGACGAAATGCCTCGGTGATGCTCTCATCTAAGAGCTCGGCCTGATCCACTTCATTGAGCACCTCGAATTGCGGGTCTATACCCGACTCCACGGGAAATGCCTTGAGGATCGATTCGCACAGAGAGTGTATGGTACCTATCCTGGCCGAATCTATATCAGCCAGGCATTTGCGCCAGCGCTCGGCATTGTCCGGATCTTCCAGACCGAGCGCCTTGAATCTGGTCTTCAGGCGGGTGCGCATCTCGCCGGCGGCCTTGCGGGTGAAAGTGACCGCCACCACGCAGTCCACTGAAAGATCCGGGCGGCTGCGAAGAAGCTCTATATAACGCTCCACCAGGACATGGGTCTTGCCCGAGCCGGCGCCTGCCGAGACGATGACATTCCTGTCCACGCTGACCACGGCTTCATGTTGTTGCGGCGTGAGTCCCGGCATCAGCCCGCTCCTCCGCTTCTTTCCGATCTCGTTTTCGTCCCGATCTCCTGAATACGGCATACTCTTCGATGGTCGCAGCGATTGCAGACCTCGTTGCCGTTCGGGCGCACGGAGAAATCACCACCGGCGATAGCACGGCTGTAGCCCGTCACATATTTTCTCACCTGCTCGAAAAGAGCCTCTTTCTCCTCGGCGCTCTTGAAGCCCACCCGGCCTATGGCGGCCCCGTCCGAGACCCGCAGATATTGCCCGGAGTCGCATCCGGTGCCGGGCATGATACAGTTTTGAGCCGCCATCATATAGATCGGCAATTGCATATTGCGGCCCTCCAGAGCTTCTCTCTGCGAGATGTGCCCGGCTCCGGCCTTGTAATCGATTACTTTCAGCCCGGCCGACCGAGAATAGTCAATCCGGTCGATTCGTCCACGAAACGCCAGGATCCTCTGCCCATCACCAATCAGCAGCGGCGGAGCGCTTCCCTCCTCGTCGAAGCCGAATGCAGCCTCGACCTTGAAAGGCGTGTAAGCATCGCGGTCTTTCGCCTGGCGCTCGATCTCTTTGTCGACGAACCGCTCGAGACGAAAAGCAATCTCTTTCTTCTGCAGATGCCAGAATTCCCCTTCCCCGACATTGCTGTTGCTCTCGAGAAATTCCAGGGCACGCGCTGTGCACTCCTTCAAAAGGTCCTTTCGCTTCTCTTTCTCAAGGGAATCGATGGCAGGAAGACCCCGGTCGATTATTTCCTTGTAGAACAATTCGAGGGCCATATGATAGGTTTCACCCAGAAGCCTGGGATCGATATCCGCGGAAGGCTCCTCGAAAGGCTTTATCTTGAGGACATTGCCGACCCAGTAACGGAAGGGACATTTACCATAATCATTTATCCTCGACACGCTCCAGAATTCGGGCATGGTCACCGATAGGGTTCCGGCACCGACCGGATCGCCGAGATAGCCGTTGTAGACGCTGCCGCCTTCACCGAGACAGCGTGCTCTCGCCATGGCCAGAGGCTCTTGAATGAGGACCTTGAGATCGGCAATCTCCGGATGAGCATACATATCAAGCTCCTCTATTCCGGCTCCGGAGGCGAATAGCCCGCAGGCAAAATCCCTGGCCGATACGGGGCTCCGCCGCTTGCTCTCGAAAGGATCGATCTCCTCGACGACCAGACCGTCGAGCTCGCCGGTGATAAAGAATGAGGGCAGAAGCTCCTCGCCGGACATATCCCACATGGGCAGGCTGAGCCTCACCCTGCCGGTCGCTCTTTCGATGAGCGAGCGGAAAAGAGCGAACTCGAAGCCCGGATGGCTTCTTGGATTCTCCAGATCGATCCCATAGGAGAGCCAGCGCCCCACCTCGTCGGCACTGACAAAACCACGCTGCCTGGACTTGCGGGGGAACTCGCCTTCCACCATGCCGGCAATGAAAACACGCTCATACTTGCGGTTGGGGGCCAGGTCCACAGAACAGACGATCACCGGATTTGCCGAGGTCTCCACCCGGCGGAAGCCTGCCGCATCGGTGGCATAATCGAGACGGGAAAGGAAATTTCGATAGTCTACCGGGCTCCCGGAGGACCCACCGTTGAGAACGATATCCTCCTGGACCAGAGAAGCCAGGCAACCTCGAAATTCCCGGAGAGCGCGATCGTTTATCGCCGACGATACCGGATCTGAGTGCTCCGATTCGCCATCCCGACTGAGACACCGGTCGATTACATCCTCTATGAATGAGACGAAGTCGGTGAGGGTCTTACTACCGTCCGGGGGTGTCAGGACGGATACTATAGAAGCGAGCTTCTCCACCAGCGGCTCGCCTTTCTTGCGCAGGAATCGATAAGAAGAAGCGCTCCGGGCCAGAAAGAGCTTGTCTATACTCTCGAGATCCCGCTTGCCCAGACCAAAGCGATCGAGATTGAAATAGTCGCTGCGCAGAACGTCAATCAGGGAATCCCGGGGGAAATCTCCGGAATAGAGCCGGGCCAGGTCCATGAGAAAGCGCACCAGAGGCAGATTGGAAAGGGCCACCGACTCGTCGACATAATAAGGGAGACCCGCACCGGAGAAGGCAGACTCGATGGCACCGCCGTACTTGCGCATGGAAGGCACCACCACCAGTATCTGGTCAGCCGGGAGACCGTCTTCCACCAGAGCCCCTTTTACCTGCCTGGCTATCTCCTCCATCTCAGCGAATCTATCCACAGTCTTGAACGACCCGATGGCGGCTCTTGCGGGCTCGCTTTCATGCGGGCAATTGATCAACACTGCCTCTTTGAAGGCCTCGCTCAAATCAGCAAAACTCTTCTCCTTCCAGGCATATTCGGCGGCTTCGTCGTCGTCTCTTGGCTCCGGAACATAATCGAAACAGATCGACATCCGCTCGCTTCGCCCGGCTATTTGCTGGAGGACCTGAAGCTGGAGCTTGTTGAAACGGTCGAAACCGTCGACCGCCACCATCGAATAGAGAGGGATCTGTTTTTCCCGGGCGAGATACTCACGGCAGCTGAAAGCCAGACGGTGCTCATCGATAAAACCTATGGAATCGAGCTCTCTCCAGTAATACTGATAGACGCTGGCGAGCTCGACATGCTTGGAGCCGGTGGCGGCCGCTTCGCTCAATCTGGACATCACGTCCCCGGGGCTCAATCCGGCTCGCTGGAACTCGTCGATGAGCTCGAGCACGGAAGAACAGGTCCCTCGAAAGCGGCTCAAGGGCTTGAGATGCTCGAGCCGCCCCTCGGTATCGAGAGCTTCGAGAGCGCGCGCAACGATTGCCGGTCGCACCGCTTTCGGTATCACCTTGAAGGATACTCCCCCGCGCCTCAATATCGTCGAGCAGACATTGTAGAAAGCCGACATATTGAGACCGACGATACCGCCGCTGGTCAACTTGCCGATCTCTTTGACCAGACGACCTTTCTGCAACTCCTCTATATAACGAGCCGAAGGAGCGATGAGGAGAGCTTCATGCCCGCTGGTAAGAGGATTGTCAGCACAAACACGAACGAGATCGCCGACCACGCGCTTGGTTTTGCCCGACCGGTAAGGACCGAGCAAAATCTCTACGGCGGGAGTCTCGCCCGCTCTGCTCTTCATGCTTGAAATGGCGCCAGTATCCATAATGGACGACCAGTCCAATTGTAGCCTTGACGGCACTCGATTTCGGCGCCCGAGAATATCGACCGGATAGCCATTCGATACAACCATCACCCTAAAATTTGCTCACCCTTGGTCGAAATCTAAGAGGTTAGAAAAATGAACAAGAATCAAGGACACCATTCGATGCTGGAGAAAACAGGCTATTTCCTGTTTGGCATGACCATAGCCACTCTAAGCGGCGCCGCCAGCATTTTTTCTATGATGGAGCGTTTGTCGAGACTGGCGACCCGGTAGGCGTACGCTACGATCCGGCGAATCCCTCCAATTGCACGATCAAGACCGGTGCGGCTTTCAGCGCCTATGCCTGGGGATTTCTGGCATGCACCTTTGGACTGCTCGGTGTTTGCTCATTCAGGGATCCACCAGCCACGAGCCCCGGTCATCAATGAGACAGAGAAAAGATCCGTGCCCGTTGAGATTCGAACTCAAGGCCTTCGGCTTCGGAGACCGACGCTCTATCCAGCTGAGCTACGGGCACAGGGTTTCTCATTATAGATGATGTATCGACAACTATGCCAGCCTGACAAGCTCTTCCAGGGCTTCCTGGTCACGAATCGTCACCCGCTTGGATTCTATGTCGATCCAGTTGCTGGAGCGGAATTTGTTCAGGATCTGGGTGACCGTCACCCGCGAGGATCCGACCATGTCGGCGATCTCCTGGTGGGTGAGCGGGAATTCCACCCTGATGCCCGAAGGAGTCACGCGTCCGTGATTCTCGGCCAGGGTGAGAAGCAGCCGGGCCACCCGGCTCGGCACCTGCCTGAATACCAGGTCCTCGATACGAGCCTGTGCCTGTTTCAGCCTGCCACCCAGGATCTGGATTAGACGCAGCCCGAACTCCGGATTCTGACGTATAAAATTCTGGAAGGTGTCCCGGCCTATCTGATAAATCCTGGACTCGTCCAGGGTCTCGGCATAGCTATCGTGCTCGCTGCATTCCCAGGCCGCTTCACCGATGAGCTCACCGGGACCGAGAAGCGCCAGGATGACCGTCTTGCCCTCTGGAGACAGCCTGGTGACCCGCACTCGCCCCTTCTCGATGAAAAAGATCGCATCGCAGGGATCGCCGGGAGAGAACAAAACATGGTGCTTGGGCAGCTCGAGCTCCTCGAGGATGCCCAGAAGCCGTCCGAGCTCGACAGGATTGAACGACTCGAAGATCTCGCTTTGCTTGAGGGTAAACAGCTTCTGAGCGGTCTTCATCTGGCCCTCCCACTGCCCTTCAAGACAATGCCAGTAAGGGTTTCAATAGCTAACAACCTTATACCCTTGACCGTAGCTTTGAAACGCTATAGACGATGCATAGAAACCCGTCAGGCGCACAGGTCCTTGACGATATGCAATCTTCGCACAAAGGGTACCGTCAGTACTTTTAATTCGCTCCGGTCAGGCAAGAAGCTATAATTTCAGGCGTGAGTTTTAGAAGAGCAGGGAACGCTATCCAACCTATATACGGGTCACAACGACCGCGACTGTTGCCTGAATCATGCTGCATGAACGCAATCGGGCATGGCTTGGCACGATGCGAATTCCGACAAGGAGAACGATAATGGCTGTAGGAACCAAAGACAAAGCAAGCGCTGGTGCAAAAGTGCAAGAAAAACCAACGGACAATCAAGAAAAGCAAGAAAAGCAAGAAAAGCAGGAAAAAGGCAGCCCCGAAGTGAAGGGACCGTCGGCTGAGCGAGTCAAAGCCCTGGGCATGGCCATGGACGCCATCCGCAAGCAGTACGGCGACGGCTCGATCATGAAACTCGGCGATTCACGCCACCAGCAGGTGGAAGCGATCCCGACCGGCGCCCTCTCTCTGGATGTCGCCCTGGGCATAGGCGGACTCCCCCGGGGACGGATCATCGAGATCTATGGACCGGAAGCCTCCGGCAAAACCACCCTGGCTCAGCATGTCGCTGCCGAAGTGCAGAAGCGCGGCGGCATAGCTGCCATAGTCGACGCCGAGCACGCCATGGATCCCGAGTATGCCAAAGCCCTCGGCGTCAACGTCGAAGAGCTTCTGATCTCGCAACCCGACACCGGCGAGCAGGCTCTCGAGATCACCGAGCAACTCGTGCGCTCCGGCGCCGTGGACCTGGTGATCGTGGACTCGGTGGCCGCCCTGGTGCCCAAGGCCGAGATCGAAGGCGAGATGGGCGACAGCCTCCCCGGCCTGCAAGCCAGATTGATGAGCCAGGCCCTGCGCAAGCTCACCGCTATCGTCAGCAAGACGCGCACCTGCGTGATCTTCATCAACCAGCTTCGCCACAAGATCGGCGTCATGTACGGAAGCCCGGAGACCACCACCGGCGGTAATGCCCTCAAATTCTACGCCTCGGTCCGCCTGGATATCCGCAGGATCGAGACGCTCAAGAAAGAAGGCAAAGAGTTCGGCAACCGCGTCAAGGTGAAAGTCGTCAAAAACAAGATGGCACCGCCTTTCCGCATCGCCGAGTTCGACATCATCTACGGCGAAGGTATCAACACCGTCGGCTGTATTCTCGATGTCGCTACCGAATCCGGAATCATCAAGCGTTCCGGAGCCTGGTACAGCTACAACGAAGAGCGCATCGGTCAGGGACGCGAGGCCTCCAAGGCCTTCCTCGAGACCAATCCCAAGGTCCTCAATGAAGTCGAGGCGAAGGTCAAGCAACACCTCGCCGAGCAACTGCACAAGAGCTAGTGAGCCTGGATAGAAGAAGCGAGTGCCAACCATAACTAAAGAGAAAAAACAAAGCGAAAAGCCGGCGAAAAAAGGCGCCCCACTGAAAGCGCTCAGTGTCAAAGAAATCGTCATCTGCGCACTTTCAGGAGCCGTTCTCGGTCTTGCCGCCCCTGGAATCAATCTCTGGCCCATCGCCTGGTTTGGTCTGGCACCGCTTCTTCTTCTAATCGTCTCCAGCAAGAGCGGATTTACCGCCACTGCCCGCGGTTTCATCTTCGGGACCTGCTTCAACCTTGTCTACCTGAACTGGTACCTGGGGCTTCAGCCTCTGGACTGGCTCGGCTTCAACTGGTGGCAGGGCTGGCTAATGGCCTGCGCGGCCTGGTTGATCGTTTCGATGCATCAGGGAATCCTCATCAGCCTTTTTGCGCTTGCATCATATTTGATACCGGTATGCGAGAGCTACCTGCCCAGGAAAATCTCGGGAGTCTGGAGAATACCGGCCTTCGTGCTTTTCCCCGGACTCTGGGTGCTCATCCTCAACAAGCTCGGCAACGCTCCCTCCATGCTGGGAGTGCCCTGGAGCATGCTCGAGTACACCCAGTACCAGCAGACCCAGGTCATTCAAGTTGCCTCGATAATCGGGGGAATCGGAGTCGGTTTCCTCATCGTCCTGGCCAACGTCTCGGTGGCCAACCTCGTAGCCACCCTGCACAAGAAATCCACCTTCAAGCTCCTGGCCAGCGACCGACCCCGGACAGCTCTGATTCAGCTCGGAATCACCGCTCTCATTCTCGTTGGCGCCTACGTAGCCGGCGCCTGGGACTCGTCGAGAGCTTCGGTGGAAGCCACCAGACGGGCCGCCGTCCTTCAGGGCAATATCAATATCGAGATGCAGAAGACCAGGAAGAGATGGAATCCCCTCGATCTCTTCCATCACTATCAGCGCTTGCTGACCGGTGCGCGCCCCGGTCTCATCGTCTACACCGAGAGCGCCATGCCGGTCTTCTTCCGGGAGCACGACGACATCGTCAACTCCATGGGCGCCCAGGCCAGATCTCTGAAATCCGACATGGTTGTGGGATCGATGGATCGGCTGTCCGCCGACAGCCCCTACAATTCGGCATTCGGTATCACCAGCGATGGCAAGCTCCTGAACACTGTTTATCACAAGCGCTATCTGGTCCCTTTCGGAGAGTATCCCCCGGCTTTCATCGAATACCTGCCCGACTGGATCCGGGTGCTCACCAACACCCCGGCCGGAGGCGGTTTCGCTGCAGGTCAGGACCCGGCCGTGCTCAATCTGAAGGGCGGCAAGGTAGCACCGCTGATCTGTTTCGAGTGCATCTCCCCGGAGCTGGTCGCCTCGAGCACCAGGCACGGCGGCGAGCTCCTGGTCAATCTCTCCGACCTGGCATGGTTTCACGACTCGAGCATAGGCGAGCAGATGCTTGCTTTCAGCGTTTTCCGGGCGGTGGAGAACCGCCGTTTTTTCGTCTTCGCGGCCAACACCGGACCCTCCGCCATCATCAATCCGCGCGGCGAGATCTGCCAGCGTAGCGGTCTGGGTCAGGACCTACTGCTCGAGGGAAGCATCGGCTTCATCTCGGACATGTCAATCTTCAGCCGGTGGTACAGATAAAGAATCAGCGAACTCTGGAGTCGAGCTTGGTGGCGAATTTGAGCTCGACTTCAACGACTGTCTTGCCGCTCTTCTCTTCAAGGCTCTTCAAACGTCCGAAGGCCACCTCGCCCCACTTGTCGGCACCGGGAGTCATACCCTGACCTTTCTGAGCGACCTTGATGGCATCGTCGCGAGAATTCTGCTTGGTGGCCTTGCCTTCCAGCTCGATCACCAGGGTGGTGACGCCACGCTCCGGTTTCGGTCTGTTGACAATTCTTCCCACGCCCAGCTCGGTCCAGCACTGGTTGGTGGTATTGCTGCCCTCACCCCATTCCAGAAGCTGTACCGGTTTGCCAAGCCTGATCATGTCAATTTCCTCGGAATCTATTGAGAAGCCGTTCGCCAGAAAGAGAAATTAGCATAATTCTGCCTGGCAGACGTTACAGGGTTTCTATTAAGCGTGGGAAATATTGCTCCAGCGCAACATTTCTCACTTCGAAATGTTTGAGCATGACGTCCTGAGAGCTGCAGGAGTTTTCGCTCATGATGCTTGCCAGGTCCTGATTCATGAGCGCCTTCGGAAGAGCCCTGGCAACCATCTCGAAAGTCTGACCGGAAAGCTTGCTTGGAATATTCATGGTCGGACCCTTCAGCCCGAGATGCTTGCGGGCCTGCTCCAGGAGCTCGACCATCGAATACTCGTCCGGACCGACGAGATCGTATGACTGGGAAACCGTTTCACGTGAATAGATGCTCTGAGTCACGCAACTTGCCACATCATTGACGAAAACCGGCGCCACAGTATTGGTGCCGCTTCCAATCAGAGGCAGAAAAAGCTTGAAAGTCAGTAGTGGTTTCAAATAGGCGAAGAGGGGAAAGCGGGTCTCCCCGAACAAAAAAGAAGGACGAAAAATCGTCCAGTAGAGGTGACTCTTAGAAACTATCTGCTCGCCTTTCCACTTGGTCAGGAAGCAGGTGCTCTCGGTATCCTCTCGCGCACCCAGGCAGCTTACATGCACCAGCCTCTGCACTCCTCTCTCCTGCCCAAGCTTGACGATATTCTTGACCAGCCTCACATGCAGATCCTCGAAAGTGGCATCGCCACTCTCTTTGAAACCACCAACCATGTTGACCACCGCCGACACGCCGTTGAGCGCCCGGCCGAGGGTTTCTTCATCGGTTACATCCCCGACGATCACGTCCACACCCTTATGCCGCAGGGTGCTGATGCTCGAGTCCTTCCAGTCCTCTGCTCCCCGGGTAACCACCCTCATCGGGTATCCCCCGGCTGTCATTTGCTTGACCACCACGCTACCGAGGAAGCCTGCCGCTCCAAGAACAAGCATGAGTTTGGGCTCTGCCACTAGGGCCACAAACCTCCAGCAGAATTGCCTCCGTATCCGGTACCGAAACCAGTCCCGAATCCGGTGCCGTATCCCGTTCCGAATCCTGTACCGAATCCTGTACCGAATCGGGTGCCGGAGCCGCCGATACCATAGAGATTATTATTCGGCGCCACATACGGCGAGAAGCCATTATTGAAAGAGCGATAGCCATAGCCGGGAACCATGTTCGAATAGCCGGACAGAGCTTTGCGCCCGACCACCATGCCGGTGTGAGGATCGATGAGATTGCCTGTGGTCTGGTCCATGAGAAGACCCGTCTGCGGATCGGACATTAGCGACCCGGTCATGGGATAAGAGCCCACGCTGAAACCACCGGAGATGAAGTTGCCCAGGGAGCTGAGAATTTTCGAGATGCTGCCTTTGCCCCGGGCACCGCCATTGGGGTCATACGGACCGGGATCATTGGGCGACTGAGCGCCGTAGTCCGGTTGTTGAGCCAACTGTCCGGTAGTGGCGCCTTGCTGTCCGCCGCCGACACTACCCCCACCAGTAGGTATCACGCTGAGAATACGCTGAACTCGCTGATTGAGATCTCCAGGCGGAATCCGCTTGTTCGGGAAGACTGTTTTCTCGAGACGCTCGACTCTCTGGGGCAGCGGATCGCTGGTGTACTGCTGACCGAAAACCGCCGATTCCAGGGCTGCCACCGAAGGACTGAGCCCGGCAGGAGCACCACCGGTTTGGGGCGCCCCGGATCCCGAGCCGCCGGCAAAACCACTGGAGCCGCTACCGGCAGTCCGGCTCGGCGCCACCGGCGGAGCCGTGGGCGGAGTATAAGTAAGTCTGGGAGGAGCCGGTTGCGAACCACCCATGGTGCCGGCGCCCATGCCGTAGGAGCCGCTGCTCGAAGAGCCATAGCCACCACCATAGCCCCCCATGCCATAGCCTCCGGAGCCGGAGCCAGAGCCAGAACTAGATCCGTAACCTCCGGAAGGATCGCGATAAGCGCCGCTGCTGAAAGGCTTGGGCTGCGCTCCCGGATAGGAGCTGCCGAAAGCTTGCTGAAAGTCCTTGCGTAGATCTCTGCCGCTGAAAGATTGTCCGTCGGCTCCCGGATTGCTGCGCAGTCCATCGTAGCCCCGGGCCACAGGCTGGCTCGGCGGTGCAGGGAAATCGATGTCTTCTTCCTCATCAGCCCAGTCGGCTCCGGGAGGAGCTTGCCTGGTGATGTCCACGCCGGTGGATGCTTTCAGTCTATCGGTGCGCTCGCTCAAATCGGTACTGGTAGAAGGCTTGCCGAATACTCTGGTCTCCAGGCGAGCAAGACGCTGGCCGATTTTCTCGCCGGCGAAATCCTTGCGGAAAAGCTTCTGCTCGATAGCGGACACGGCAGGATACTGGCCGACATCATCGTCGCTAGCATCAGGAGCCTCCCTGGCGGTAGCTGCCGGTGCGGGCTTGCTCGAAGGAGCGGGCTTGCTTTCCCGTCCGACACTATCGAGATTCGGAACCAGCTCAATAAGCCGGCTCAGGCGCTCAGGTTGAGAGCCGTCTTTGGCCTCGCCGAAGACCATCTTCTCGAGACGGTCGATACGCTCCTCTGTATCTTCCTTCGGAAAGGTGTGATGGAAATAATTGAGCTCGAGTTTGTCCAGATTGCTCAGAGGTTGCTGACCGGCCGCAAAAACCCGTGGGACAGAGCCGCCAATCGCAATCGAGAGCGAAAGCGCAATCGCCGCTGCCAGAAAGACCGACTTTTTCTCGGCTCTCGGCTTTGCTTTTCTGGTGACGGCGGATTTCATTGAATCGGGCTTCTCTATTGATCTACCTTGGATATATACTCGGATGGCGCCTTCAAAGCCATATTACCATGCTGAATCAAGGCAAAATCCCTGATTTTTCCTGGTTCTTCAGGGGGTAATTCATAGTTTCGGGTGCGCCCGTAGTCGTGTGAGTCAAAGACGCAGCCTGGCATATATTAGTTCCACGGCAAACCGCCCCCAATTAGGAGCACTGAGACGCCTTTGCCACACTTTCCAGCAGACCGCAATGACGTACAATGACAGCGTTCAGCCCCCGGGGATATCAATGGTCCGCAACAGAGAAGCAACCGCCAAAGTCCTCCTGGACGGCAACAGCCTCACACTCGAAGGAGTCTACGACGTGAGCCGGAACGACCGGGAGGTTGATCTGGCGAAAGATGCCCGGGAGCAGATCGAAAGCAGTCGCAAGACAGTCGAGCAGATTCTCAAAAGCCGGAAAGTCGTTTACGGGATAACCACCGGATTCGGAAAGTTCAAAGATGTCTTCATCGATCCCGGAGACAGCGAAACCCTGCAACGCAATTTTTTGCGCAGCCACGCCGCCGGCACCGGCGCCAGCTTCGACCGAGATACTGTAAGAGCAATCACGCTCTTACGGGCCAATGCGCTGGCCAAAGGCTTTTCGGGAATCCGCCTGAGCGTGGTCCGCATGCTCCTCAGCCTCCTCAACGAGAAGATCCATCCCCTGGTGCCGGAACAGGGCTCGGTGGGCTCATCCGGAGATCTGGCTCCCCTTTCGCACCTGGCTCTGGTGCTGGTAGGCGAAGGCGAGGCGGAAGTGGACGGCAAAATCTATCCCGGCAAGAAAGCCCTTCGGAAGCGTGGTCTCGATCCGGTTACCCTGCTTGCCAAAGAAGGCCTGGCGCTTACCAACGGCACCCAGGCCATGACCGGGGTCGGCGCCCTGGTGGTGAAAGAAGCCGAACAACTTGCCAAAACAGCCGATATCATCGGCGCCATGACCCTGGAGTCCCTGCTCGGGACCGACACGGCTTTCCGGGAAGACATCCATGAAGCCCGCCCCCATCCCGGTCAGCTCGCCTCCGCCATCAATCTGCGCACGCTCCTGGCCGAAAGCGAGCTCATCGAAAGCCACGCCGACTGCGATATGGTCCAGGACGCTTACTCCATACGTTGCATGCCTCAGGTCCACGGTGCCACCCGCCAGGCCCTGGCTCATGCCAGACAAGTCCTGGAAATCGAAATCAATGCCGCCACAGACAATCCTTTGATTTTCGGGCAACAGGTATACTCCGCCGGCAACTTCCACGGTCAGCCGGTAGCTCTGGTCATGGACTATGTCGCAGCCGCTCTCAGCGAGCTGGCCAATATCTCCGAGCGCCGCACCGAGCGCCTCGTCAATCCTCACCTCTCCAACGGTCTGCCGGCCTTTCTCACCAGGAACGGAGGACTCAACTCCGGCCTGATGATCGCCCAGTACAGCGCCGCCTCTCTGGTCTCCGAGAACAAATCCCTGGCCCATCCGGCAAGCGTCGACTCCATCCCCACTTCAGCCAACCAGGAAGACCATGTCTCCATGGGGACCATAGCCAGCAGGAAAGCCCGGGACATTCTTGCCAACCTCAAAACAGTCCTGGGAATCGAGCTCCTCTGCGCACTCCAGGCCCTGGACCTGCGCACCGGCAGGAATCAGACAGGCGAGCCCCGCGCTTATCTGCGCGAGGGCATAGACACCATGGGCAAGCGTCCCGGTGTCGGCATCCGCCGGGCCTACGAAACCGCCCGCAAACATTTAAAGTACCTCGACGAGGACCGCCTCATGGCCGATGAGATCAAGAGCGCCCGGGCCCTGGTGGAAAGCGGTGAACTGGTCACGTCCGTGGAAGAGCTGGTCGGCACTCTGGCCTGAGCAAAAATGAAGAGATGTAAGCCCGGTCTACCTCTCTAGGAGAGTTTGATCTAAAATGCTTCAACGACGTTTCAATCAGTCGGCACTCAGGGCGATTAGCGCAGTTGGTAGCGCAGCACGATCACACCGTGAAGGTCGGGGGTTCAAGTCCCTCATCGCCCAAGACTTTTCGGGACTGCCTCTGAAGCGTAAGTGCAATGTAAGTGCAACACCCTCAATCCGGCGTTGTCATTAGCTGTTTCGTCCCATCAACCTCGAAGGACGTTGCTGGACCGGAAGCGGAGGGAAATTGCGCCGCGCACCCCCTACGGCGCCCCAAGCGGGGGCGGGCGAAAACTGGGCCAATATGGACACGCGACACGACCTCAAAAAATCGGATAGTTGACACTTACCTATCAGGGGTGAAGCGCAAGAATCAGTCTATACTTGTGTTATGACCTGCATCCCACCACTTCTAATGCTTGTTTTAGCTCTAGCTCTTGTTGTTTCAGCAGCACCAGCCACACCTAAAGAGCTGGCGAGGAAACCGCTAAAGGTCATAGCCCCTGACCTTATCGTTGAGTCTTTCGAATTCGGGGAGTTTCCGGACGGCGCGAAAAAGCTCGATCCGGCCACTGAACGATTTCACCCAACACAAACTACCCGCGGGGGCTTCATAGGCTACCGCCTCAAGCTGAAGACAAGCCGGGATTCAATAATCTGGCGGCGAAGCCTGGACGAGAAAATCGGGAAAGACCATGATGAGAAGGTCGCCGCTGGCGGACTGATCTACGAAAAGTGGATTATCACCGAAGGTTTTCCGAAGGGGAGGCACGCCATCAGGGGGTGGATCGAAGGCGTTGAGCTGCCGGCGATCTATTACACCGTAAGGTAGTGGCAGACTACCTGGTCATATGCCGATAGCGGTAAATACCAGTCGGCGGACCGTAGTTCAAGGGATTTACCGGCGTACCGGTGAAATTGATGATGTCGCAATGACCACAGCCATTACGCGACTCAGCTGAGCCCGCATAGATTATCATCCGTCCGCTTGTAGCTATGCCACCGTGACTGATACCTCCCTTCACGACACTATCCGGCACACCCCAGATAACCAGGTCACCCGGCTGCATCTCGAAAGTCTGAAAGTTTTCCAGCGAAAGCGCCTCATTCGAGTAATCCGCCTGCCAGACCCGCTCGAAATCCTTGCTCTTCTCAAGCAGGGCATTCATTTCAAAAGACCTCGGCGGGCTTCCCGCCTTCCAGGGCACTCGCATACCGGCATCATGAGTCACTTTGTCCACAAACTGATTGCATTTTCTCAGCGGCCCTCTATATCTGGTCGGATGATCATGCTCTCTATTAGCTACCGCCATCATTTTGGCCGTCGACACCGCCGGTGCCGGTGCCGATTCCGGGGTCAGCTCCTCCGACCTGTCGATTGAGTCGCTAGGCTTCAAGCCGTTCGCCGTCAATATCGAGCCGTCCCCGAAGTCAATCCCGAAAGTGCTAACAGCCTTCATGCCTTCCACTTCAGACGGATGCACATCGTCTTGATGGGTAATCTCATTCGCCAGGGTCCAGACATTTTGCCTCGAAGAATCGCCGATAGCGCTTTCCTTCTCGGCCTTTGCAAAGCTCCGATCTGGCGTCTCAGCCTTGTCCGACAAGTCCAGCTTTGACTCCGCATCATCAGCCATGGCTTTGCCCTCTTATAGTTCCTCCAATATATCACTGAGAGGTCTGAGGCAAGAGCCCGGCGGCGCATTTGGCTTCCCGGGGTAAAGTGAAATGCTCCGCGGACTAAATGTGGTGAGGCGGCTTCCTCCCTACAACCACACCACCATCACACCGTGAAGGTCGGGGGTTCAAGTCCCTCATCGCCCACCATTTGAACGAGCAATTCGAAGCTCCATGAATCCGATTTCCGGGCCCGCCATCAAGGCAAACAGCCCGCCCATGTCTCCACGCTGTTTCCGCACGCAGAGCCATAGCCCTATATGCGCAACTCTTCATGCTCGAACTGTCGTGCAAGCTAGCCGCTACTTGCCAAGTGCGGCATTTATTGCATCACAAGGGAGAAAATCTGAGAAATATATGCCGCACCTGACAACCCCCAAAGGGAGTAGCCGAAAGCAAGCGGGGGCAGCCGAAAGCTCGCTGGGGCAGCGGAAGATTCGTGGGGACAGCCGAAAGCTCGCTGGAGCTGCGGAAGATCCATGGTGACTGCCGAAGAGGGGAAGAATTCGAGCTCGAGAATCAGACCACAGTGAGACGGCCGGCGGCTTTGTCTACCAGGATCGAGCGTATCTTTCTCACCGCCAGGTCTACCTGGGCTTTGGTTATGATCAGGGGCGGCTCGAGACGGATCGTCCGGAATGAGTTCATAGTGGCAGCCACAAGGACGCCCCGGTAGAAGAGCTCAGCCTGGACTTCAGCCCGCAGGTCCGGATTGTCGAACTCGAGACCGATGAGCAGACCCTTGCCGCGCACATCGCGGATGTACTGCGGAAACTCGGCTTTCAAGCTATTCAGCTCATCCATGAAGTAGTTGCCCATCACTGCAGCCCGGGCGGGGAGATTCTCCTCCAGGAGGACTTCGATGGTGGCGGAAGCGGCTGTACAAGCCATGGGGTTGCCGCCGAAAGTGGAGTTATGGATGCTCGGGTTGGGCACCAGGACATTCCATATCTCAGCCGTGGAAACGAATGCTCCGATAGGCATAACGCCGCCGCCGAGGGCTTTGGCAAGACAGATGATATCGGGCACGACATTCTCGTGCTCGCAGGCGAACATGCGCCCGGTCCGGCCCATGCCGGTCTGCACTTCATCGAGGATGAGGAGCACACCGCGCTCGCGGGTGATCCGGCGCACTTCGGCGAGATAACCTTCGGGCGGAACATAGATCCCGCCTTCGCCCTGGATGGGCTCCAGAATCACCGCCGCGGTGTCCTCGTCGATGGCAGCCTCGATGGCAGCAGCATCGCCGAAGGGAACATGGACGAAACCATTGAGCAGAGGCTCGAAAGGCTTGCGGAAGACCTCGCGTCCGGTGGCGCCCAGAGCACCCATGCTGACGCCGTGATAAGCGTTCTTGGTGGAGATTACGTTCATCTTGCCGGTGTAAAAGCGAGCCAGCTTGATGGCTCCTTCCACCGCTTCGGTGCCGCTGTTGCAGAAAAACGAATACTCGAGCCCTTCAGGCAAGATCGAGGCGAGTTGCGAAGCGAGATGCGCCGACCAGGGGTTGATGAGCTCCTGGGAATGGAGACAGACCTGATCCAGCTGGTCTTTGACAGCCTGGACGACCTTTGGATGGCGGTGACCGACGTTGAATATGCCATAACCGCCAAGACAATCTAGATAACGGCGTCCGTTATTGTCATAGGTGAAAACACCTCCATCCTTGAACTCGACAGCGCCTTCAGCGCCGCTGAGCTTGTTGCCGTATGCCGGGTTCAGATGTTTGATCGAATGCTCGAGCGCTTTGTCTGCCAGGCGCTTGTATCGACCGTTGCTGGAATCTAGCTGGTCCTGCTCAGCAGCTTCCCTTGACATCGGGATTGCCGACAGATATTCACTTTCCATAGCCATGATGATTCACTTCCTTTATTAGATGCTTAATGCTGATAGCCGAGCGACGCTACTTGCGTCACGATCTTTCGGAAGTTACGCTACAGAAAAACGTGTTCTTTGCTTTGTGACAAACAGTCGAAAAAGCCCGTACAACCAGAGGAATCGGTATCCATACAATGAATAGCCTCTACACTATCGCTCAGAGAAAAGCGCTCAGAGACCGGGCTTGACCGACACTGGCACCAGGTGCGATGTCAGCTTGCGCGGCTCGAATTTACTTATCTCTTCTTCTAATCTACATCTACTGGGGCTTTTCAGGCAATGTCCATTGTGTCTAAAAAACGAAGCCGTTATTTAGCCACTGTGTCCAACAGTTTCTGAGCAAGGACTAATCTGCCCGGCGCCAAACCTGAAATTACTTCAGAACAAGCGGTTTCGGGACTGTTACACCGCCAGGACCCGATAAGGTGGCGAAAATGCTGATAACAGTGAGAGGAACATTCTTTATTCCAGGCTGGTCTTGAGCGATAATTAGGTGTTTTTGTGGGCTCGGCGTCCCGCTCCCGGCGAAATATAGTCCGGAAATTCAATAAGGGGAGTTTCCTAATGAGGCGAGTTTATTTGTGCGCAGCTCTGTCATTGTTCCTGACAGGAAGCCCGGCACTGGCCGATGCCCCGCAGATAAGCGGTCCCCTGCTCGATAGATATTACGAAGGAATCGCCTATTTCAAAGGCGGCGATCTGGAGAAGGCGCTCAGATGCTTTCGTGAAGTGGTTTTGAGCGCACCCAGGGACGCCCTGGCACACCTGAGTATGGCTGCAGCCCTGCATCAACACGGCGAGATCGAAGACGCCATCGCCGAATACAAGCGCGCCATCGCTCTTCGCCCCTACGACGCATTCGCGCGGGAGAGCCTCGGGCTTCTCCTCCAGGGACAGGGCGACCTGAAAGGAGCCATCGACCAGTACAGCCAGGCAATCCGCCTGCGCCCGGACGTACCCCTGCTCCACCTCAATCTGGGTATCGCCCTGCGCGTGAGCGGTCAGAAGGACCAGGCCATTGCAGAACTGACCCAGGTGCTCGCCGCCTATCCTGATCATCTCAAAGCCCGCTCCCACCTCGGAGCTGCGTTCCAGGACAAAGGTGACTACCAGAAAGCAATCGAGCAGTACGACAAGATCCTCACTTACGAGTCGGGCAACTTCTCCATTCAATACAACATGGCGAACTGCTATCTGCACCTGAAGGACTACGACAATGCCGTCAAAGCCTTCAGACGCGCGGTAGAGCTGGACAACTCGGTGGCGAAGACTCATGCCCTGCTGGCCACGGCGCTTTCGCAGAAAGGCGAGTTCCAGCCTGCCGCTGAAGAGCTCAAGACCGCCATCTCACTGAAAGGCGACAACGGCGACTGGCACGCCCAGCTAGGCGACGTCCTCACCAAGATGAAAGACTACCAGGGCGCCATCGGCGAATACGAGACCGCTCAGAGAATCAATCCGCAAGACACCAGCAGCGGTTACAGCCTGGGCTATCTCCTTCAACTCACCGGCGAGCTGGACAAAGCCGCCACCCAGTTCGAGCACGTGCTCAGGCTCGATCCCAGAAATTCCAATGCTCACTATAATCTGGGGATTATCAAACAACGCCAGAAAGATCTGAAAGCCAGCACCCGGGAATTCGAAGAGGTCTGCAAGCTCAATCCCAGAGACGGTCAAGCGCTCATCAACCTCGGTCGAAACCAAATCATGTCCGGCAATGTCGCCGGCGCTGTCGACTTCTATCGCCGGGGTCTGAGCATCGAGCCCAATGACGCCACCGCCTTCCAGGAGCTCGGCAACTCCCTGCTCAGCCTCAAAGATTATGTCGGTGCTCGCTCGGCTCTCGAATCGGCCCTCAACCTCTCACCTTACGACAGGAACGCTCTGCTCGGCATGGCCAAGCTCTTCGAAGCCGAGAACCAGCCGCAAAAAGCCGAGATCGTCCTGAAGAAGCTGATCAACCGGGCCCCGGATGATATCGAGCTGATCAATCTCCTCGCCTCGAACCTGGAGTCTCAGGGCAAATTCGAGCCCGCCACGCTTCTCTACCAGAGAGTGATCCGGATCAATCCGCGCTCCCACGAAGCCTACAACGATCTAGGGCTCGCCCTCCAGCGGCGCAACGATATGTCCTCTGCCATGTCGCAGTTCCGCAAGGCTATCGAGCTCAAGCCCGATTATTTCCAGGCATACATCAACCTCGGCAACGTCTATCTGAACATGCAAAACTTCGAAGACGCCGCTGCCCAGTATCGCAGAGCGATCGAGCTCAAGCCTGAAGACGCGCTGGCCCACTACAACCTGGGGCTGGTTCTCACCAGGCTGAATGACGGCGAAGGCGCTCAGACCTCCTACCTCAAAGCTACCAAGCTCGATCCGAGCTACGCCAACGCCTATTACGCCCTCGCCCTCCTCTATCAGGCGAGCGGACGCAACGACCTGGCCGTGCCGGCATTCCAGAAGTATGTATCCCTCGAGCCGAACGGATCCTACGCAGAGCAAGCCACCGAGAATCTCGCCCGGATCATGAACCCGCTCGGTCCACCCACCACCAGCGACGGCTCGCAGCCGCCGACCATCACGCAGAACGAGCGGGAGCCTTACGAGTCTCATACGCAATCTCTGGATGGCACCACTAACGGCACCACCGACGCCCCAGATAGTTACACTGCAGGCGGTGCCTATCAGCCGGTGACGAGCAGCAGCTCGAGCGCGCCGGAGACCGCGCCACCGATCCGCCAGTCGAGCCCTTCGCAGGCAGCAAACGACGACGCGTACGTGACACGCAGCACCCCTCAGGAGACCCTGAGAATACCGACCCAAGCCGCACCCCCACAGACTGCGCCACCAGCAGTATCGCCATATCAACCGCAGACGTCGTCCGGCTACGGCAACGATGCCGCTGGCGGATACACACCGCCGGAGACTGCCAGCCAGTATCAGCCAGCCGCCCAGACCCCGGCGCCCGCCAACAGCGGCAGCACATCGCCCGATATGGAGTCACTGGACAAGCTCCTGCGCCCGGCTATCAAAGTGCCTGAAACCACTGACGGTAGCGGCGGCGGGACTCTTTAAGGAACCGCGTTCTGTCCATTGTTTTCCAGTACAGCGCGACCCGCTAGAACGAAGGCTTCTTCGCCGCTCTGGCCAGGTCTTGCTGAGCGCGCTCTTTGTTGCCGAGCTTTGTGTGAATGGATGCCCTAAAACGATAGAGCTTGGACTTGTCCTCACCCAGATAATTGCTGATCGCTTTCGAGATATCGGACAGAGCACGCTTGTGCTCGCCGTTCGCCTCATATGCGTGAGCCCGCTTTTCATAGGCGACTTCGTCTTCGGGACTGAATTTCAATAAGGTCGAATAATCGGCAATCGCCTCATCGTACTTTTTTAGAGCCATATAGCAGTCGGCTCTGTTCATCGTAATCTCCTCAGAGAAGGAGCCTGGAGCTCCCAGCTTGATCGCCTCGGACAGGTCGTGAATAGCTTCTTCATAACGCTTGTGGTTGAAGAGAGTCTGTCCGCGTATTCGATAAAGATCCTGATGAATCGCTCGCCACGACGGTGTATCCTCCTTCACTGCAGTATGCTCGCGAATAGATCTCGCGAGCTCATCGAAGGCTTTCTGCTCCTGACCGAGGGCGTCATAAGTCTGTCCCATCCATCTCGCCAGACTGCATTGATCTTTGTCGTGAGGAAGCCTCCTGGCCCTCTCGAAATCAGCCAGGGCATCCTCGAACCTGCCCAGATTGAAATTGGTCTCACCCCGCCACTTATAGCCCCAGAAGAGCTTTGGATCGAGACGCAGAGCTCTGTCCAACTCCTTAACCGCCAGCTCGTCACTGCCACAGCGGTTATAGCACTTGGCTCTCTTGCCGATGATGAGCGCGTCGCGCGGATGACTTTTTAAATACCTCGTATAGTAATTGGCAGCTTTTCCATAATGCCCATGATCGAAAAGCCTCTCTGCCAGCGCCAGATCCGGGTCCCGCGGAGCGCTGCCCTGGCAGTGCGATCCGGCACCGAATACGATACTCATTGCCAGCGCCAGAAGGCTGCAATAAAAACTGAGAGAGAGTTGATCTCGTTTATTCAAGACCCGGACCCGTGTCGATATTCGTCGATGTCTCTTTCATTCGGCAGTAAAATCATAACGCCTGCCGGAAGAACATAGACATGCTCCTGCTGATAAACATCATACATCTGCTGGAGAAGAGGCTTGTTTATCTCGCGGATAAGCGCACCGAGAGCGGCATCGCTGCAGTGGACCACAGCAATGGATTCAGGAGTCTCGCCATCCTGCACGATGTGCCACTGTCGCGCACCCTCGTCTGCCCGGCTCGATGACTCATCTTGCTTGAGGAGACGCTCGGCGCCGGGCGCTTCCTGGCTCTCGTCGCTATCTCCCTGTGCAGACAATTCCTGGGACGAGCCGAAGAGCTGAGCTCCGATTGCCGCCATCCGAGCCGAGCTGGCGAAGGCAGCAAGCTGCTGGGAGCTGTTGCTTCTGGCGACTCGATAGCTGCCGGATTCTGTGATTTCGGGCGTGAAATCACGTCGGGGAGTAGCGAGGTTGAACTTCCCGAGTATCTCGCGAATGGTCCTGGTGCTGCTTTCATCGGAGGTACCGGGAATCCAGAGACTGAGATCGCCGGCGACAACCCGCGCACCATCAAGCCCCCGATCAGCGACTTTCGAGACACCGAGCCGGAAGGTATTGGTCCTCACAAGCTCATGCAAGAGCATCCTGCCTTCTCTCGCTTCAGCTGCGGGTCTGGCTCGATCCGGTTTGCCTTTCTGCGCATCCGACTCCGACTTGCCCTGAATCCGCGCCTGATCCTGATCGTTTAGAGGGGCCTGGGTGCCGACATCTCGCCCAGGTCTGGTAGGCACAGTCGCGTCCGGGCTGGCGATGCCACCTTTTGGGGGGATGAAACCGGTCGTGCCGGCAGGAGGCTGTGCGACTTTCCTCTCGGGAAATGCGGCTTTGCTTTCCGGAGCCCCTATTTTGCTCTCGGGAGAAACGGGTCTGATTTCCGGCACACCGACTCCGGATTCTGGCGCTCCGACCTTGCCTCCCTGGAAGTTGCGAGACATGCCGTCTTTCTCGGCATATGTCATCTTGATGTCGGGGAGTTTACCTCCGAACGCATCGCCCGGGTCTTTGATAGCACCGGTGGTATCAGCAACCTTCTTGCCTGCTTGCTCGGACGGAACAACCTTTGCGCCCTTCTTCACCGTGTCAGACGGTTGGGTAGCGGCTCCGTCGGTTCGGACGGTATCGGAAGGAATCAAACTCTTGCCGGTCTTGAGAATACCTTTGAGATCCACCCAATTAGTAATGATGCTGAAGTCAACCGGCGCAACGACAGGTACGTCAGCCTTGCCCTGCTGAGACTCGCGCCTACTGGCGATCTTGACGGCGGTGACGCGCATGTCTCCTGTCCGAGGCGAAGCGGGATCTTTGACTTCAGGACGGCTGTCGGCTGGCTCTTTCGAGCCCAGGTCCCGAACGATCTTGATATTTTCCCGCCCCTCGGGAAGGAGCTTGACGATGGCGTCGCGGGCATCCTTGACCCGAGCCGGTTCGATTCGGATTTTCGCATCTTTCCCGGCATCCTCACGCACGGAGCCGCTGCCTTTCGAATCCGATTCTCTGCTCGCCGGGTTTCTTATATCGCTCTTGCTTGTTCCGACGCCCTCGCCCTCTCCCTTCTCGCCTCGGCTTCCCTTATCGGCTGGGGACTTACCGGGACCTGACTTTCCCCCCTTCTCGCCCTTGTTGCCGGGCCACTTGATGCCGAAATCCGATCCACCGAATTTGATACCAGGCATGGGAATATTCGGAGGAAGCTCCCCTTCCTGGCCATGCGGAGTCTTGCTATCAGGAACTGTCAGCTTTCCGTCAGGACCTCGCTCCTTCCCACCAGATGGCTCCGAAACATGCGGAACTTTGCTCGTCCTGGTGATACCGGGCTCGCTTCGCGGCTCACCTCGTGTCTCCGGTTTCGACTCCCCGGGCACGCCCGATTTTTCACCGCGCGGGTCTTTCTTCGAATCCGTTTTGGCCCCGACTTCTCCTTTGGAGTCACCTCGTGAGCCCTTTGTCGCTTGCTGCTTCTCGCCCTTGTCGCCGAAGATCCTGCGGTCGGTCTCTTTGATGATCGCATCAACACGGCTCTTCTCGGATGGACTCATATCGGCACGAGGATCAATCTTCGACGACTTACCTTTACCTGTCTCGACGTTCTTTCCAGCTCCGGGCTCTCTTCCACCACGTGGTTCAAACGGTCCTCCACGGCTGGGTCCCTGACCTTTCCCTGATACTAGCGGATTGTTCTTCCCGTCCCAGAGGGCCATTCCAGCGGACTTGATGTCGTCCGCCTTCATTCCCTTCTCCGCGCCTCGATCGTCTCCTCGCTCTGCCTTGGAACCGGCTCCCACACCATCGCCAGGTTGCGTTTTCGATGATGTGGAACTTGATTCTCCATGCAACTGCTCGCGAGAAGCCGGACTTTCGCTCACCGTTCCTGGTGGCCTCTCTGAACGAATTTCACCATGCTTCGCCGCCGATTCGGACCGTTCGGGATGAAGTCCTCGCTCGGGAAGATCAGCAACCTTTCCGTGCGCGGCCCCCTGCTCACAACTATGCGCAGTCGCCAGCTCTCCGCGCGACAGCTTACTTGCAGGGACGGGCGTTTCAATACTCCCTGCTGCATCACTCCGAGTCGAAGGTTTCTCCGGTACGGTTGCTGGAGTCCCGATCTTTTCCGCGCCGACTTCGCCGGGTCTCGAGGTCGACTCTATACCGGTGACTCCCCTATCTTTCGACAAGGCAGACGGTGGCACCTTTTCCGCGACATCACCGACGTTTCTACCTTGTCTGTTTGTGGCTTCTTGAGCCGGTCTACGATTTGATACTTGCTCCGAACCTGCGAAGGACAAAGGTGCAGATCCATTCTTCTCGTGGTGCTCAACACTTGCCTTGAAAAACACTCCTTCCGAATCACTTCCAGAGGAAGCGCCTTCACGAACCGGGACTCCCTTGGGTTGTGAACTCACTTGCTGGCTAGTAGATTCTCCAGCGACGGAGTTCACCGACTCTGCGCGCGCACTGTCAATTGAGTTTGCAGTTGCCATAGACTCTTTGGGAACTGGCGGACCTGGCTCAGAAACTGATGACCTCTGACTCTTAGCCGGCTCAAGATCTTGCGACCCGGGTATCTTTGGCGATTCAACATTTCTTCCGACTGTTCGGTCATGACGCGCGGTAGGCGAAGCAGTTTCATTACTATCAACAGGCGTCTCACCGAGATTCCCGCCACTCTTGTCATAACTTGCTGGTCTAATCGCAGACTCAGAAAATCTAGAATACTTCGCTCTCTCCGCTAGCTCAACAGCTTCAACACTACCAGGACGTAGCCCTCGGTCTATAACAGCCTCATTGTTCGGAGTCCTGCTTATCGAAGCGTCCAATTGGTCTGCTTGAGTGGAGATTGGACGAAACCTAGGCTCACTTTCAAAAGACAAGTCCGATATAGCAGACCGATTCTCTTGAGCTTCGAGCTTCATCAAGGGTTTGTCTTCGGTCTCTTGTCCATCAGCCATAGAAGCAGCTCCATCTGACTCTGGTATTAGGATGCCCAGAAAAGGTAGTTAGCTATTCACTCTGTGCCGAGTTCTCGCGCCAACGAGAAATCAGCCTCCGCCTCAACAGCTCTGTCAAGCTTCTGAAAAATTCTTCCTCTGGTCCGCAAGAATGCCGCATTGTTTGGATCGAGCTTAAGCGCCGAATTGAGATCACTCAACGCATTCTTGTATTGTCTTAGGTGATAAGAAGCAGAACCCTTAACGTACCAATCCATTGGGTCATTCGAGCCAAGTTCGATCGCCCTAGCCGCGTCACTCATTGCACTCTTGTAGTCTTTGAGAGAGAGCCTACATCGCCCCCGACCACTAAACACCTCAGAAGTTCTATCACCTAACGAGATTGCCTGTCCATAGTCGCGTTCCCCTTGCCTCCAAAGTCCGCGCCGACGCTGCACTCGAGCCCTACAAACCAAGTAGTCACGGTTAGATGGAGCTCGCTTTATCGCTTCGCTATACTCGTCACCGGCTTCCTTCAACTTACCCAACCACTCCAGAGCCTGGCCCTTGCCAGCGTAGTACTTCGCCTGCGGGTCCGTCTTGATACGCGCGTCCATCCGTTTCACAAAAGCCCAGAGTTCGCCCGGGTCGGACGAGGCTGAGAGCTTGGATTGCTGCGCAAATACTGGAGTCGCCCAGCCATGACCAAGCGCGGACAGCAAAGCCAATCCTGCGATCAGAGCCAGTTTCTGAACTCCTGCAGGCATCCTCAGTCCCATAATCTCTCCTGTTCTTTCTGGTCAAACGTGAATATTACCGGGATTCCAGACTCGCACGAAAGAAACAATAATACCATCGAAAGCCCAGACTCTTGACGGTTGCCTGGTTTGCAGGCTAGCGATTGCTAGTATCTTCCTTGCTCCCGCAGGGATCGTCAATGGGGAATTACACAGTGCCAGACGAGCCCGGTTGAGGTAGGTTCCAATCCATGAGTTCAGCAAGGCTACATCAGAGCGCAATCACCCCGAGCGCATGATCTCGGCTTCTGCCAGGCGCAGACGCTTGTCCAGGAGCTCACGGAGCTGCGGGCTGGTCTCCAGCTCGGGGTCCGCTTTGATCACTGCGATCGCCGTATTGCGGGCGTCTTCAAGAATCGTGGCATCATTGACCAGGTCGGCGAGAATCAGATCAGGCAGACCGCTCTGTCTGTAACCGAGAAATTCCCCCGGTCCGCGAATCTCCAGATCCTTCTCCGCCACGACGAAACCGTCGTTGGTCTTGGTCAGGATCTCGAGACGCTCGCGGGTCTGCTGCGCTTTCGATTCGGTGATCAAAAAACAATAGGACTGGTCGCTGCCGCGCCCGACCCGCCCACGCAGCTGGTGGAGCTGAGCGAGCCCGAAGCGATCGGCATTCTCGATGATCATCGTGGTAGCATTCGGCACATCGACACCCACCTCGATGACTGTCGTAGAAACCAGGACATCGTACTGACGGTCGCGGAACATATCCATGACCTCGTCTTTCTCCTGGGGCTTTAGCTTGCCGTGCATCAAGCCGAAACGCAGGTTCTTGTAGGCGTTCTTGAGCTTCTCGAACTCTTTGGTGGCGGCTTTGGCAGAGAGAGACTCAGACTCTTCGATGAGCGGGAAGACAACATAGACCTGCCTGCCGCCGGCGACTTCTTTCAAAACGAAATCCCAGAGCTCGCGTCGCTGACCGGGTCGCAATAGCTTGGTCATGATCGGCTTTCTGCCAGGCGGAAGCTCGTCGATCTCCGACACATCGAGATCACCGTGCATGGTCATAGCCAGGGTGCGCGGTATAGGGGTGGCGGTCATAGTGAGCAGCTCCGGGCTCTGGCTCTTGGCTTTGAGACGGGCTCGCTGCTTGACGCCAAAGCGATGCTGCTCGTCGATGATAATCAGACCGAGATTGCTGAACTCGACATCGTCCTCCAGAAGCGCATGGGTGCCCACCGCGATGTGGGCCTGACCGCTGGAGAGAAGCTGTCGGACCTCGCGACGCTCCTTGGCGCCCTGCTTTCCGAGCACAAGAGCACATCGCAGACCAAGCGGCGTCACCAGACGTTGAAACTGCCGGTAGTGCTGCTCGGCCAGGATCTCTGTCGGTGCCATCATGGCGCCTTGATAGTTGTTTTCGATTGCCACCATAAATGCCATCAGAGCGACCACCGTCTTACCGGAGCCGACATCCCCCTGGACCAGACGGTGCATGGGCTTGGTCGAGGCGAGGTCCCTGGCTATCTCGCCGAAGACCCGCTTCTGGGCGCCGGTCAATTCGAAAGGCAGCGATTTACGAAGATCTACCACGAGCCCCTCGTCCGAATGAGCAAGGGCCAGAGCGCCTTCGGTCTGGTCGAATCTATAGCGCCTGTGCGCGAGCTGGAGCTGAATCGCGAAGAGCTCGTCGAAGACCAGACGCCGGCGAGCCTCGTCCTTGGACTCGACATCCTCAGGGAAGTGGATTGTATAGAGAGCCTCGCGCAGCCCCATGAGTCCCAGCTTCTCGCGAATAATCTCGGGAAGGGGATCGACTATGCCATCACCATATTTATCCAGGGCATTGTGAATGACGGTTCGGAGATGCCTGAGCGAAAGCCCCTCGGTAAGCGGATAGACAGGGACGAGCCGGCCAGCGTGCAGGCTCGCAGGTTGAGGGTCTTCGGTCTCAGTCAGAAGACCGAGCACTTCCACCTCGGCATTTTTCAGCTGAAACTTCCGGGAGAATTTATCCCGCTCCACTATGCCGGAAGCAAGCACCTGAGCGCCTTTCGGATATTGTGCCTTATAGCGATCAAGCAGATACTTGTTCGATCTGCCACCGACAAATCGCGTAATTCCCACCACACCGGTTCCATCACCGATGGTGACGGTAAGCACAGAAATGTTTCGCTTCTTCGATTGAAACGCACTTACCGAGCGGATTGTACCAAAGATGCTAACTTCCTGATCTTCTTCGAGGTCTTTGATATGCAGACGATTTTGAAAATCCAGGTGACGCCGCGGATAGTGCCTGAGCAAATCGCCGACGGTGAATACATCGATCCGGTTGAGCACGGTAGCCATCTTCGGGCCTACACCTTTGACGAATTGCACATCGATGACATCAGGCAACTTGTCCGCTCCCGGGGCGCCCCCTCTGGCAGCGTCCGGACCCAGCTTCGGCCCTTCCAGCCGGGTCAGGCTGGTGCCGGTGGCACTGGCTACCGGCAGGTCGCGCTTCTGAGACGTCTTGCCACCCGGCCCTGATCTTGCCGAGACCGCCCGAACATCAGATTGGGCAAACTTGAGACCGGGAGGACCCGAGGCGCTCGAGGTCTCAGCATCCTCCGGCTCCCGCCGGAACATCCGGTCCGGGTCCACAGCTCTAGACGTAGGCTGAGTCGTGGTTCTAGCTCTGGCACTGCCGACAGCCTTGCCATCCTCCGGTAGAGCCCCTTCAGCATCTCCCAGGACAGCCTCTATGGCTCCGGCGTCCGGCTCTTCCTCCGGGTGCGTTTTCAGGCGCTCCAGGCGTGCATTGTGGAGGCTTTCCACATACGGGACCAGCAACTCCTCGGCCCGGCTCACGATGGAGATCCGGGTGCCCACGTCAGTGTTGGGGTACTGGCGAAAAAGCCCCCTCAGGGTCATCCAGGTCCCTTCCAGGGGAAATTCCTTGGAGAGCCTGGCGCTGGTCTGCCGCATGAACTGCGAAAAAGTCGAGCGACGCCCGTGGAAATCCGCATAGCGAGAACGGCGCTCGATATCCAGCGCCTTGTACATAGCCCGAAGCGCTTCGTCTTTCGACTGCTTGCTCTTGCTGTCGCCAATGACCGGAGACACGAATATGACCAGAATTGCTAGCTTTTATAAGACTAAGCCAAAGCCTGCGGGATTGCCAGAGCTGAGGCTACACCTCAGACGAATCTAAAAGGCGAAAAGATATTGCCTGCCTATACACAAAACCGCACCGGGTCAGCTCCGCCCGGCGCGGAGACGGGCAGCGGCGAACCCTTACTGGAGGCGGTTGAGAATCAGCTTACTGATCGCTTTGAGAGTAGCGAATACTCCGAGACCTTCCGAAGCGACAGCCTCGAAACTCGGGACCTGGCGCTGGTTGAGCTCGCGCTCCATACGCTCGATGGGCATGGCATTGGCGAGGTCGCGCTTGTTGTACTGCAAGACCCAGGGGATGTTGTCGAGAGTCAGACTGTACTCGGCAAGGTTCTCGATCATGTTTTGCAGAGAGTCGATATTGTCCTTCGAGCGCATGACATCCGAGTCGGCTACGAAGATGATTCCATCGACACCGTTCAGAATGAGCTTCCGGCTGGCGTTGTACTCGACCTGACCGGGGACTGTATAAAGGGAGAATCTCGTCTTGAACCCCTGCACCGAGCCGAGGTCGAGGGGAAGGAAGTCGAAGAATAGAGTACGTTCCGTCTCTGTAGCCAAGCTGATGAGCTCGCCCCTGGTGGTCGGCGCCAGCTGGCTATGAATGTACTTCAAATTAGTGGTCTTGCCACCAAGACCGGTGCCGTAGTAAACGATTTTGCAGTTGATTTCTCGAGCCGCGTAGTTTACGAGTGCCATCCCTGGTTTCCTAACTCGCTACTTTTTTCCAATCGCCTATTTTCCATCATTGACAACATGCGGCGGGTCTTTGCACTACGAATTGATATCACGAATTCATATTCACGCGAAAGATAAGCCTGATCATGTCCAATGAGCTGCGGTTACTAAACTCTACGCTGGTGGCTCGAAGCTTCCCCTCGATCCAAGAAAACCTGACAACGCCAGCGTTTCGATTCCCCAAAAAACAGACTACCATGCCAGAGAAGATCATGGGGGATTATTGTGTCTAATTGTTCATTTAGGACATTACAATTGACAATAATTCCTGTAGTAGATAGCGATTAGCATGCTAGAATGCACCCTTTGCCTGGCAGTGATATCCAGGCTTTCGGCAGAATCCGCCCCCTCACTTATCGGACGGATTTCTTTCCCTCCAGCACCCACAGCTGGTCACGGGGAGCCGATGTCAACCAGGTAACTTCTTTTTGGGAAGGCGTTCTAATGGCTAAGCGATGTGACGTATGCGGAAAAGGACCCAGAACCGGTGTCAACTACACCTTCTTGCGGTCTCACTTCAACCCGCACAACAGGCGCCGCTGGCTGCCCAACCTGCAGTCCGTGCGTGCCCGGATCCAGAATACCGTCAAGAGAATGAAGGTCTGCACCTCCTGCCTCAAAGCCGGCAAGATTGCCCGCGCTCTCTAAGCGACCTTACTGGACGGAAAAGACTCGAATCGACCACCCGGACTGATTGGACGGGTGGTTAAGCCTGTTATTAAGACCGGGCCAGATCCAGGAGCCGGTCTTTGCCCACCAGATAGTACTCGTTGCAGAAGTGGCAGCGACCTTCCGCCTGTCCGTCTTCTTCGGCCATGGAAAGGAGGTCTTTCTTGGAGAGGATCTTGAGAGCCTCGACGAAGCGCTCCTTGGAGCACTTGCAGTTGAAGGAGACAGGCTCTTCCTCGGTGAGAGTGAGGACTTCGAAACCGCTCAGGATGCGTTTGAGAATCTCTTCGAGACCCATTCCCCGGCGCATTAGAAAGGTGAAGGTGCCGAAAGTGGTGATATTGTTCTCGATCTGGCAGATGGCTTCTTCGGTGTGATCAGGCAGCAGCTGAATGATCAAGCCGCCGGCCGCCTCCACCCCCTGCCGCGAGAGATGCGCTCCCACCACGACTATAGAGCCGGTCTGGTCGGAGGCTACCAGATAGCGATTGATGTCCTCGCCCACCTCGCCTGATACCAGCTCCACCGCCGACATATATGGTCGTCCGAAGCCGTGATCAACCGTGACATGAAGGTATCCGGTCCTGCCGATAGCTCCCCCAACATCAAAATTCCCCAGGGAGTTTAACGGTAACTCGACCTGGGGATTGTCTACATAGCCTCTGACTGTGCCGTTCGGCGACGCGTCCACGAATACCCTGCCCAGGGGACCGTTGCCCTGGAACTTCAAGGCCACCTGACCTTCACGGCACTGCATCTGGGCGAGCAGGAGACCGGCAGTCATGGCGCGGCCGAGAGCGGCGGTGGCGGTGAAAGACAGGCCGTGCTTCCCACGGGCGCACTCTACGGCTTGCGTGGTCGTGGCAATGGCTGCGCGGATGCTTCCGTCGGCAGTCATGGCTTTCAAGATACCGTCCTTCATCCTTGCCCTCGGTAACATACGTCTATTCACTAATTTTAACAGTTGCTAAGGTTTTGACAACTACCGGATCGAACGGGAGGCAGTCACCACGCGAGAAATGCCATTGACATCACGCAAACTGGTGACCTTTTCCCAGCCGGCCTCGGCAAAAATCGCTTTCACCGGATCCGCCTGGCCATCACCCACTTCGACCACGATGAAACCGCCGGTGGAATCAAGCAGCTCGGCGGCGGTGGTGCTGAGCTTGCGGTAGAAGCGCAGGCCGTCGGGGTCCCGGCCGAATAGCGCTTCATGAGGCTCGAAGTCCACCACTTCGGGCTCCAGGGTCGACTGCTGATCCTGGGGTATATACGGCGGATTAGAGACAATTAGATCGAAGCGTTCGCTCAGGGTCCACCAGAGCCCTTCGCTCTTCAGACTGAGACGATCCGCCACCCGGTGCAAGGCGGCATTCTCGGCGGTCAGGGCCAGGGCATCTTCATTGATGTCGGTGCCGGTGACCCGCAGACGTTCGTTCTTCTTGAGAAGACCGACGGCGATGGCACCGGAGCCGACGCCTATCTCCAGCACTTTTATCGGTCTGTCCTCTTTCAGGCTCCGGGCGAGACTCTGGGCCAGGTCCAGGGCGGCCTCCACCACAGTCTCGGTGTCTGTGCGGGGTATAAAAACCCCTTCCCGGACCTTGAGCTTGAGGTCCAGAAACTGTGCCTCCCCCAGACAGTACTGGATGGGTCGGCGCCGGGCGCGCTCGGTGAGGAGCCGCTCGGCCTTTTCGAGCTGCCTCTCGGTCATGGGCAGGTCGTCGCAGACAAGCTGCTTGGAGTTGCTCATTCCCGAGACGCTCTCGACGATCATGTCGGCTTCCACCCGGGCCTCGCCGCTTTCTATGCCGAAAGAGACCAGATGAGCGACGATTTCTCTCTTCGTCTCTCTCAGTTTCAATCCGGGAGTGAGCCGCACTCAGAGACCTTCCATCAGCTTGGCTTGCTGCTCGTCCAGGGTGAGAGCTTCCACCAGCTTGTCGAGATCCCCTTCCAGAATCAGCTGCAGCGAAAAGTTCTGATTGAGCCGGTGGTCGGTTACCCGGTTGTCCTTGTAGTTGTAGGTGCGAATCTTCTCCGAGCGATCGCCGGAGCCTACCTGGGATTTGCGCTGATCGTAGATAGCCTTCTGCTGCTCCTCGATCTTGATCTTGTAGAGCTTGTTCCTGAGGATCTGCTTGGCCCGCTCTTTGTTCTGCAGCTGGCTGCGCTCTTCCGAGCATGCCACCATGATGCCGGACGGTTTGTGGAAGATCCGCACGGCGGTCTCGACTTTGTTGACGTTCTGGCCGCCGGCACCACCCGAGCGCATGGTGGAGATCTCCATGTCGTTCTCGTTCAGCTCGACATCCACCTCTTCGGCTTCGGGCATGACCGCTACCGTGGCGGTGGAAGTGTGCACCCGTCCGGAAGCTTCGGTCTGGGGCACGCGCTGGACCCGGTGCACCCCGGACTCGTACTTGAACTTGCTGTAGGCGCCGTCTGCCTTGACGCTGAAGATGACTTCTTTGTAGCCACCCACTTCGCCTTCGTGACAGCTCTCGATGTTGTAGGGCCAGCCCAGACGGTCGGCGTACTTCATATAGAGACGCAAGAGGTCGCCGGCGAAGAGGGACGCCTCATCGCCACCGGCGGCTGCCCGGATCTCGACCATGATGTCTTTATCGTCGTTGGGATCCCGAGGCAGAAGCAGGACCTTGAGCTCTTCCACAAGCTCTTCGTCTCGTTTTCTCGAAGCTTCCAGCTCTTTCTCGAGCTGCAGGCGCTCATCTTTGTCCTGACTGTCCCGCAGGAAAGCCTGCCACTCCTCGATATCCTTCTGGACTTGCTGCCATTCTTGATAAGTGGAGATTGTCGGCTCGAGCTGGCGGCGTGTACGGGCGAGGGTTTTGAGGCGAGACTGATCCGAGACTACTTCCGGATCGGAGAGCTGCTTTTCAATGTCTTGGAAAGTTTTCGATATGTCGTCAAGCTTTTCGACGAAATGTTCCATGACGCCTGCCGTAGTCGTTAATCAAAGATCGGAGAGGGAGGGATTCGAACCCTCGCTGCGTTTTAGCGCAGACGGTCTTTCCAGGACCGCACGATAGACCACTCTGACACCTCTCCAGATTAGTCCAGCCTGTCATTATAAACGAATCTGGATGTCCGGAGAGCATTTGTGACCGGCCGGACTTTACCTCTTTGTTGCGGCTACCAGAAACTGCTTGCCGAAGAACCTCCAGGCAAAAGGCAGCTTCAAATAGGTCTTGACCAGGAACGGATGAGCCGGGGTCTTGCCCTGCATCGTGTAAGGGAGGAACTGCGCGATGGACTCGCTCACGGAGAAGCCCGATATCGTCAGGGCCTCGCAAACCGAGCGGTCGCTCAGGGGGATCATATGGTCGAAGAAATCCCAGTAGACGTCATAACAGAAACGGATATTGGGACCGAGAAAAATCACCTTGCCGCCGGGCTTGAGGACGCGGTGGCATTCAGCCAGGCAATGACCGAGGGCTTCTTTGCTGGGCAGATGCTCGATGAAGTTACTGCTGAAGCAAACGTCCACGCTCTCGCTTTCCACCGGCCAGGTCTGGCAGACATTGGTCATGATCGCCTCGACATCGGCAGCGGCCCGACTCTTCAAATCGGGGTTGAGGTCCATTGCGATCTTTCTTTTCGCTTTGACATGGTTCGAAAAATCACAATAGCCGGCACCGATATCGACCACCACAGCATTGTCAGGAATATATCTTTGAAAGAACTCTTCCACCAGGGTCCGCCAGACCTCTCGGCGGCGCTCGGCGGTGGCGTCGAACCGGGCCCGGTAGATCGACTGCAGGTCGGCACTGCTCGAGCCCTGCACCTGCAGGTTTTCTCTCTCTTCGCTCACGATGCTGTCCATCCTGGCAGGCTCTATTACTTGGCGGTAGCCGATGACATACCGGGCACCACGACGACGGACTTGTCTTTCGGGCTCCAGCGAGCGGCATTGGCCTCATAGATTTCCTCGAGCAGCGCATTGATCGAGTACTCTTGCTTCCACCGCGGGTAGTGCCCGGCGAATTTGCCGTTGTCGCTGATATACCAGATATGATCCCCGATCCGGTTCTGCTCGTTATAAGTCCAGTTGAGCTTCTTGCCGGCGAGCTCCTCGGTGATGGTTATCGCCTCGAGCATCGAGCAGTTGCTGAAACGCCCGCCCCCGATGTTATAGACTTCGCCGCTTCTCGGCGCTTTGAAGAATTCATCGAAAGCGCTGATCAGATCGCTGCTGTGGATGTTGTCTCTGACCTGTTTGCCTTTATAGCCGAAGACCTGATAGTGGTCGCCGGTAACCACGCATTTGACGAGATAGGCGAGAAATCCATGGAGCTGAGTACCTGAATGATTCGGTCCGGTGAGACAGCCGCCGCGGAAACAGGCGGTCCTCATGCCGAAATATTTGCCGTACTCCTGCACCAGGGCATCGGCAGCCAGCTTGGAGACTCCGAAGAGACTGTGCAGGGTGGCGTCCACCGACATGTCTTCGCGAATGCCTTCGAAATAAGTATGGTCAGAGGCGATCTCATAACGGCTCGCCAGCTCTGCAAGAGGCAAACGGTTGGGGGTATCGCCGTAGACTTTGTTGGTCGAAGTGAAGATGAATACGGCTTCGGGACAGTAAGTCCTGGTGGCTTGCAGCAGATGAAGAGTGCCATTGGCGTTGACATTGAAATCGGTGAGGGGGTCCGAGGCGGCCCAGTCGTGGGAAGGTTGGGCGGCGGTGTGTACCACCAGCTTTATGTCGGTGCCGTATTCGGCGAAGATTTTCTCGATTGCTTTCTGATCGCGAATGTCTTCGGAAAGATGTCTGTAATCAGCACCACAACCGCCGAGCTCTTCTTCCAGCCGCTGCCTGTTCCAGGCGGTGGAGGCCTCTTCGCCGAAGAAGACTTTGCGGAGGTCATTATCGATGCCGACCACGGTGTGTCCGGCGCCGGCGAAATAGCGAGCAGCCTCCGAGCCGATCAAGCCTGAAGAACCGCTAATAATGACTACGCTCATAGATTCGACCTCTTCTGTCCTCTTTTCTGCGACGAACCAATTTACAACTTTCAACCGGCTCTTTTCCCGATTTTTTAGTAATATTCGATGATGAAGATATTTATTTCGGGTATTTGCGGTTTCGTAGGCAGCACCATAGCGAAGAGCCTGCTTGCCCAGGACTCCTCCATCGAGATCAGCGGATGCGACAATTTCATCCGCGCCGGCAGCACCATCAACAAATCGATACTCGAAAGGCTCGGCGTAAAAGTTTTTTACGCCGACCAGAGACAGCCAGCCGATATCGAATGTGTCAAAGACCCGGACTGGATCATCGAGTGTGCCGCCAATCCCAGCGTACTTGCCGGCGTGGACGGAACCACCAGCACCAGACAACTCCTCGACCACAACCTCTACGGCTCCATCAATCTTCTCGAGCTGGCCAAAACGAGGAAATCTGGGTTTATTTTAATCAGCACCAGTCGTGTCTACGGCATCGCCGACCTGGTGAAGTTACCCGTGGTGGTGGACGATCGTGCTTATGTGCCCGATGAGATGGGCATGTACCCGCAAGGATCGAGCAAGCTCGGGGTGAGCGAGGGCTTCTCCACGGCTCCTCCGATCTCTCTTTATGGTGCCTCGAAGCTCGCCTCCGAGGTTCTCGCTCTGGAATACGGGCTCACTTTCGAATTCCCGGTCTGGATCAACCGCTGCGGCGTGCTGGCCGGTGCCGGGCAATTCGGCAGGCCCGACCAGGGGATCTTCGCCTTCTGGATCAATTCGTATATACGAGAGAAAAGCTTAAGGTACACGGGATTTAATGGAACCGGGTATCAGGTGAGAGACTGTCTGCACCCCCGTGACCTCACCAACATCATCCTCAAGCAGATGCAGTACCGCAGCGAAGATAAGCCGCGTGTAATAAATGTCGCCGGCGGCGTACAAAACTCAATGTCGCTAAAACAGCTCTCCGACTGGCTTTCGGAACGCTATGGCGAGAGGACCGTGGCAGGCGATGACAACTACCGGGCCTTTGATGTACCATGGCTGGTGCTTGACAGTTCCCTGGCTGAATCAGTTTGGGACTGGCGTGTGGAGACACCAATCGAGAGCGTTCTCGAAGAGATCTGCAAACACGCCGAGGAAAATCCGAACTGGCTCGAAATCGCGACATAATCGAACTCGAGAAAAGACTCCATGCTAACTATCGACAAAGTCACTCCTGAAGCTCCCAGCCCCAGCCTTGCCAGGAATGAGGACTTGCCCCGGCTCACCCTCATGTCCATCGTCATCCCGTGCAAGAACGAGGAAGGCTGCATCACTTCCACGGTGGAGCACCTGCACCTGGAGCTCGAGCTCAACGGAATCCCCCACGAGATCGTCGTGGTGGACGACGGAAGCACCGACAGCACCTGGGACCTCATCGTCGCCCTGGCGCAGAAATACCCACAGGTCACTCCGGTGAAAAACACCGGCGCCAACGGCTTCGGACGGGCCGTCACTTGCGGGATCAATGCAGCAGCCGGTGATGCCGTCACCATCATGATGGCTGACGAGTCCGACGACTGCCGCGATGTGGTGCGCTACTGGGACAAGCTCAACGAAGGGTACGATTGTGTTTTCGGCAGCCGCTTCATCAAAGGTGGCGGCATTATCGATTACCCGCTGCCCAAGCTCATCCTCAACCGCATGGCTAACTGGTTCATCAAGACCCTCTTCATGCTCCGGCACAACGACATAACCAACGCTTTCAAAGCTTATAGAAAGTCCGCTCTGAATGGCTGCGGACCGATCATCTCCCCCCACTTCAACCTGACAGTGGAGTTGCCCCTCAAGGCAATCACCCGGGGCTATACTTTCACCACGATTCCGATCACCTGGCGCAACCGCAGGACCGGATTGGCCAAGCTGAAGATCCAGGAGATGGGTAGCCGCTACCTGTTCATCTGCATGTATGTCTGGCTCGAGAAAAACCTCACCAGAGACTATCGCAAGATCTGAGCTCAGGAGCTCGAACTAAAGCTTCTGGACGGTGTCAGCTTGACGCGCCTGGATCCTGCTTCGATGAGGGGCAGGAAGTCATCGGCGGTGAGGCTGGCTCCACCTACGAGGCTTCCATCGATATCGGGCTTGGCAAGCTGCTCTTCCACATTGGAGGGCTTGACGCTGCCACCATAAAGTATGGGCACTTTCTCGCCGACCTTGTGATTGTTGACGAAATATTCGTTGATGGTTGCCCTGATCAGAGCGGCCACGCGGTTGGCCTCGTCTGCTTCGCAGGTCTTGCCCGTGCCGATGGCCCATACAGGCTCGTACGCGATGACCAGGGGCTCCACGTCGCCGTCGGTGAGATCGGCAAGAGCGGCAGCCACCTGACGGCGCACCACCGAGTCGGTAAGCCCTTCCTCACGCTCGTCGAGGGATTCGCCGACACAGACGATGGGGATGAGCTTGTGCTTGAGAGCGGACTTCAACCGGAGATTGACCGTGGCATTGGTCTCGCCGAAAAACTGCCGGCGCTCCGAATGCCCGATCACTACATATTTGACACCCAGATCGGTAAGCATCAGCGGGGAGACTTCGCCGGTGAAAGCACCTTCATCGCGATAGTCCATGTTCTGGGCACCCAGGGCGCAGGGAGAGCCTGCCAGGGCCTGTCCGGCAGCACTCAGGCCGGTGAACGGAGGACAGATGACGATTTCCGGAAGATCGCTCTTGCCCTTGACCCCGCCTGCGATGGCAGAAGCCAGCTCGGCTGCCTCTTTAGCAGTCTTGTTCATCTTCCAGTTGCCGGCAATGATTGTCTTGCGTTTGCTAGTCACGTCCATACCCCCTATGTGTAGGCAAAGCAGGGGAACCCATATATCATTGGCATTCTAACCGAAAATGCTCGACCAACCGCCCAAGTTTTAAGCAGAAAAACAGCAAAGCCGTGACCGATACAGAACAGAAAAGCACCGGAGAAAGCCTGGAAAAAGCACGCAAAATGCTGGCTGAAGGGCGCCTCGACAACTGCCTGGAGGTCGTCAAGCCGCTCTGGCTTGCGCAGCCTGATGATACGGAGATCATCTCGATGATGGTGGAACTCCTGCAGCAGGCGGAAGAGTTCGAGGCGTCCCAGGCTCTCGCCTCACTGCTCACCAGGATGAAAGGCAATGGAGACGCGCCGAGCCAGCTCGATGCCTGCGCCAGGGAAGTTTTCGAGGCCGGTTACCGGCTCATCGATGTCCGGCAGTACGAGCTTGCCGCCATGCTTCTGTCGATCTGCGCCCGGGAGGCGCCGGATGATCCCACCGTCCACTACGAGCTCGGTTTCACCCTCATGTCCCTTTCCCGTTACGAAGAGGCTGCAGAGCATTTCGAGACGGTGCGGAGCATCGAGGAAGACTTCGACACCGTCTTGAATCTCTCGGTCTGTTATTGCCTCTGTCAGGAAACGAAGAAATCGGCTGCGATGATCGGGCGCCTGGACGGTCTGGCGAGCTCCGAGGAAGAGCGGGGCGAGTTGCGGCACCGCAAGCAAGTCCAGGCTCGTCTGGAGAAGCTGGCAGGCAAGGCGAAGCTCAATGCACGGGACTGGTTTTTCATACTCTATGGCTCGATTCTTCTATTCGATCCCGAAGACCGCATCAATCAGGTAAAGGACACGGGCAGAGCGAGTCCCGAGAGCTATACTAAAATCGCCTTCACTCTCCTGGTATTGAAAGGGCTTCTCGAAGGGCTCCGCTGGCCGCCCGAGGCAATCGAGTTCTACAGCCCAACGAGCCGTCCTCTGGCGGCGATCCTCGCCAGGCTCGCCGACCTTCCCCTGAACAGCTATCAGGGTCCCGACCGGCCGGATCACGCCCTGATGCTCATGGACTGGGCTTCCGAGATCATCGGTCCCCACGAGAGCTTCGTGAGCAATGACAGCAATCGCAGCATCTTCGCCTACGCGCTGAGCACCAGAGAAGCACTGCCCCTGATACCAGATATAGTCGCTCACTTCTCCGACAACATCACTCTTCCCTGGACCGGCGAGAGCAGGATCACCATGGAGGACGGACAGGGAATCTCCCCGGAGGAGGTGATTCCCGAGATTCTCGAGCGCGCCTGGAATCTCGAGTCCGATCCCGATCTTTTGAAAGCCATTCAAGACCTGGTGCAATATTATTCTGACAAACGCGACCTCCTGGTGATTCACAACACCGAAAGGTTCGCCAATCGACCGGAGTACAGCGCCGAGATCCCCGGAGCCTCAGGGAAGACCGGATGAACCTCGGTCGTCTGCTGACCACTATCTCGTATGTCACCGCCCTGCCCACGGGCATCCGTCTCAATGCCGGCTTCAGCAGAGACGGGCAGCCCGCCGAGGAAGACCTGGCCGGGTTGACTCCTTATCTACCTGCAGCCGGTCTGCTGATCGGCACCGTCCTTTTAGCCGGCTCCGGTCTGCTCGAGCAGTCCCGCTGCGCCAGCCTCGTTCATGGCGCTCTCCTCACCACTGCCTGGCTCTGCCTCACCGGCGGTCTTCACTTCGATGGGTTGATGGACACTGCCGATGGTATCTTCTCCCACCGCAGCCGCGAGCGTATGCTCGAGATCATGCAGGACAGCCGGGTCGGCAACTTCGGCGTACTCACCGGAGTGACCGCACTGCTCTTGAAATTCGCCGCCATCACGAGCCTGCTCGACAATCAACCACTGAGCTGGGCGGCACTGCTTCTGATACCAGCTTGGTCGCGCTATGCCGAGGTCTATGCTATCGTTCGCTTTCCCTACGCTCGAGAAGAAGGGAAAGGGAAAATCTTCCACGAGACCTCAGGCAAGGCGGATCTCCTCACCGCTGCCCTGCTCCCGGCAGCAGCCGGTATCGGAGCAGCCTTCCTCTCCGGGCCGTATGCGATTCTTGTTGTAAGCGGTGCCACGATAGCCGCCGGTATTGCAGCCTCGCACTGGGTCAACCGGCATCTGGCCGGGCAGACCGGAGACACCTATGGCGCGGTGGTGGAAATCGCCGAGTGCGGCGGTCTCATCCTCTCGGTAATGGCACTCGCCCGGGTATAAGCAAACGAAAACTCAACCGCGGGCGGTTGAGTTTTGATAAAGATTAAATATATCTAGGCGTCGTCCCGGTGCCAGGAGCGCTTCACCTGACGGCGGCGGGCTGCAGCAGCCTTTCTCTTGCGGCGCTCGGAAGGAGACTCGAAGAACTTCTTGCGTCTGTAATCAGACAGAATGCCAGCCTTCTGGACTTGCTTCTTGAAGCGTCTGAGGGCGCGCTCGATATTCTCCTGCTCAGCTACTCTAACGTACAATCCGAACACCTCCAAAACTCTGTGTCTCGCGGGACCTGCATAAATGCGGTCTTCAAGCTCTGAGAACATACCATGTCAATCGCCGGATAACCAAGGAAGACAACATAAAGTTCACGTTTTATTTCAGATCGTTGAACTTATTGCAGGCCGGGTTCGTTATAGATAGCAAAGACAGAAGATCGCAGCCGGGACCGTACACCGAATCTGGGGAGACACGGTGCCACCGGTTCCGGCAGGCGATCCTCAAAATCCGCCCACCGACGACGAATCTCCGCTATAGACCTGTCCCTGAGCCTGGTCCTGACGCCACTGCTCTAGACGATCCTTCTTGTTCGCCTGGTGCTCCTGCATCTGCTCGACAAGCTTGGACTTCTTGGCGCGAAAAACCGCGACATCCATAATGTCCTGCTGGCGATTGCGCTTGGCCGCTTTCCACACTTCATAGAGCGACTCCCGTCCGACATTGGGAAGATCGAGGGTCTTTTTGAGAAGATAACGATTCAGATCCTTGAGCTTGTACGGCTCGATATTGCGCAGCAGAACCAGGAGTTGATTGACGTCGTTCTCATCATCGATGAGCTCTTTGACCACCTGGCGGAGCAGGTCCTCCATCCCCAGAAGGCTCACCTGCCTGGCGAACTCCAGGGCCTCCGGTACTGTCTTGATGTACTGGTACTCCTTCTCCATGGCCAGGTGAGCGACGTCGTTGAGCGATACCTCCTGGGCCTTGCGAGCCAGATCGGTAAGCTCCTCCCTGGTGTTGGCGGCACCGACAAGCTTTTGTATGGCATTGCGGGTGACGTCATAGCATTCGAATTGCCGCGCCTTGAGAGCTACCTGGATGTAGTCGTCGTGAGTGCGGCTCAGGCTGAAGGCCTTTTGCATGGCCGTGCGCCTGACGTCCAGCAACGGATGACCGTACTGCTCGGTATAGCCTGCCAGAGCAAGACACTTGGGCAGGTCGTTGCAGGTCGCGAGGACTTCTTGAAATATCGGTCTGGCCCGGTCGCTCTTGCCCTGCTTGGCGTACCTGGCCGCCTTGTCGAGACTCTTCTGCTGCTCCACGGTAAGAGGCGAATCGACGATATACTTCTTGGCCTGCACTGGCTGCGATACCACAGCCACGAGAGCTGCCGCCAGAGCCAGAGAGCTGAACAGATGGGCGAATGAGCCGCGGCGAATAGTCATTTCTCGTTTTGAACCTGCGATTGACACGATCTACTTATTCCCCATCTTAACGGAGATCTTCAGGGTGAGTAGCTCATTGGCACGGAATTCCAGAGTATAGACCCCGTCCTGGCCCGGGCGCAGGGACTTTTGCCGGTTCCCCATCAAATCTGCCAGCTCCACTCTCCGGTGAGGTAGAAAAATCTCCAGCCGGCACTGCACCGGGATCTCGACTGTGTTGAGGAGCCGGAGGAGGAAGCTCCCGCCGCCATCGGCCGAATAGAGAGCGGAAAGCCGAACCGCTGGATTGTACAGGGCCATGGCTCGAAATTGCCCCTCGCCGGGGTCGAGGACCAGACCAGAAGAATTAGAAGCAGCAGAAAGAGGAGATATCCAGAGCGGTCCTTCGAATAGCTCGGCCAGCTCATAAGCCCTGGCTACCTGGGCAGGACCCAGAGCGCTCCCGGATGCTACCGGAAGTGGTGCCCAGCCGTAGGATACCTTATTGAGCCCCAGACAATTGCCGTCCGGAGTCGGAATATGAGGGCCGGCGCCGCCGCCCCGGGACAGAAGCCGCTTGCGCGAAAGCATGGAGATGGCGCGCAAAATCGTATAACTCACCGAGTCGCCCTCGACACCGTATTCCGGAAGGCCGAGATTGAGAAAGACCTGCTGGTTGGCTATGAAAAACCTCTGGCAGGCGAAGCGGTCGAGAGACGCTTCCCGGGCGCGATCCACCGGGAGCTCCTGGCGGTGCTTCTTGATCCTGCGCTCCACCAGGCTGAAATGATTCTCGGACCAGGTGGTAGTGACAGCCGCTCCGGTATCGAATACGACCTCGAGCCTGTGGTCCCGGCTGCGATTCTCCCAGGTGGTCTCGAAAAAAACCAGAGGGACACCCCTTCGCAGACTGATCTCGGTATGGATCTCGTGCCGGACCAGTCGCTGGCTGCGCGCCAGGGCAGGCATGTCCGCTACATCCTTCTTGCCAGCGAGAAAAGAGCGATCGGGGCTGCGCTCCACCGATTCCGGTATATCGATCTCGTGAACCAGCTTCAAGCTGCCCGACAGCGGACCGGGAAGCCCTGCTGCCACGCCTTTGAAACGGGCCACCGGCTCCTTGTCGCCATATACCGGATCGAAATTGTAGGAGTCCCCGCCATCCCCCTGATCGCGGAATCGCAGTCCGAGCTCGTAATCCCGAACGGTACCATCGTCGCTGGCAGCCGCCACCAGCACCCGGCCGCTCTCATCGACACTGACGGTGAAATAGCCGTTCGATAGCCGGCTAGCCGAACGATCGACAATGGCGGCAAGAGCCGGTGTGCTGTTGTCGGTCTTGCCCGAAAGCAGAGAGACCGAGAGAGCCGAAACCGAACCCGGCCAGATCCATCCCCGGGCCAGACAGATATCCTTGTACAGAGGGACTTTCGAAACCGATCCGAAAACCTCGGTCTCGACACTGAGCGTGTCTATCTGAACCGACCCGGAGTCCCCCAGGAGCTCTTCGATGCTCTCTTCGAGTGCGCTGATCTGCGAATCGTCTATCCGAGGAATATCCAGCGGCTCGCCGTCGCTGGCAAACCCCAGGCGCTCGGGAGGAATGGCGAAGGCGAAGGGTACCGGAGCCGACACTGTGCTCCCCGAGAGATTGAAGACCGCCAGCTTCTTGACCGGAGCCGCCGGATCGAGTAGGTCCATATGCAGGCGCCCGAAACCGCATTCGTCGGCAACACCGCCCCCGGTGCTCGCTGCTGTCGCTCGGCGCCCGGACCATTCATGTGAGCCCGGACTGATAAGCTCCTCTCGTATCTGACGATCGAGAATATCGATGACATCGTGCAGCCCCTGGTAACGCGTGAGCATCTCCCGATGCACCTCGTCTACACTACAACCACATATGCTATCGTGAGGTTGATTGCGCAACAGTAACCGCCAGGCATGCTCGAGTTCCCGGGCCGGATAGTTCACCACTCCCGACCAGGCGAGCAGAGAAAGCAGAGGCTCCGCGATCCGCGAAAGACGCCACTCGCCCAGGCGATTCTGGCGCTTGAGATAGAGCCTGGCGGACAGCACGCCGGCGAGCATGAAAGCCCGGCAGTGCTCCTTCGCTGAGCGGTTATCCCGCAGCTCTCCTCGGATGAGACGGACCAGAGCACCAGGAGCGGTAGCAGCCTCGAGAGCCCCGTCCAGATAATCGCCGAGTTTGACCACAGCCAGCTCGCAACCGTTCAGACCGTCTTTCGATAGACGCGCCAGGCGCTCGAAATCGGCAGGCGGATAGAGATGATCGCCACCAACCGGAACCAGGGCCGTCGGTCTCAGGGTGGAGGCCGAGCGTGCTCTGGAGGTCGGCTCTTCGCCTTGCTCGATAAAACTCCGGAGATAACCGGCAAGCACCGGCGCCGCCTCCTCGTCACTGAGAGAGGCGCTCTCGTGAAATGCGGTCTGGTAATAGCCGTCCGGCAGAAGACAGGCAAGCACTTTGCTCCCATCCGGTGCCTGCCAGAAAAAATCGGGTCCTCGCTCGAGGAGCGGCACTCCGCGCCAGACCACGGCGGTCTTTATGCCGAAGCCGTTGAGCACCCGGGGCATATCCTGAGTATGACCGAAAGTGTCCGGACAATATCCCACCATCATGGCGCCGCCGAGCTGCCTGGATTGCCGCAACCCGAGGTCGAGATTGCGCACCAGGCTCTCGCCGGAGACAAGCATCTGATCGGCGAGGACATACCAGGGTCCCACCGACAGGGAGCCTTGCTTCACCAGCTTCTTGAGACGCGGTCCGAGCTCCGGTGCTACCTCGAGTATGTCCTCCACCGCGCTGGTCTGCCCGTCCAGATGGAAAGACGAGAGCACACCGGATTCGAGATCCTCGATTACTTTTCGCGCCACCGAGACCAGCTGGGTGCGATACTTCTCGAAAGACCAGTACCATTCACGGTCCCAGTGAGTATGAAGATAGAGACAGAGCTTGCTCAAAGTCCTGAATCCTCAGCCGCGAACCAGGGGAGCGATGGTGCGCACCCCCTCGTCCAGGGCGTCCTCGAGAACGGCAGGCTCATCAGCGACAAACTCGTCGTCGAGCTGGATCGAGAAAGCGCCCTGATAGTCGTAGAGCTTGAGGAGCTCGATGAGCTGGCGCCAATCCACCGTGCCCTTCCCGGCCAGGCGGTAACGCCACCAGAGGGGACCGAACATACCGCTGTCCCGCAGGATGTCCCGGTTGATCTCGACATCGTGGGCTGCCACATGCTCGATGGCCGAGGTGAAATTCGCCAGGACCTGAAGATAATCAATGCCGAGCCAGACACAGTCGGCAGGGGAAAAACTCAGGGTGAGTCCCGAACAGGTGGATAGCAGGTCCCGCCAGTCTTGCGGCTCCATAGCCCGCCACTTCTTCAGGGAGAGGCCGCGGGAGGCGCTGGGGGTCGAGAGGCGGAGGACAGGCTTGACCTCGTTGCTCTCGAGAATGTCGACAAGGGGCTCGAACTCGTCCTTGAATCTCTCTTTCCAGTCTTCGCCGGCGCCCGGCTCGATATAGAAGGCGAGCAGATGGCAGCCCACCAGGTTGGCTACTTTAGCCAGTTTCGCCATCATGCCCTGGAAGCGCCGGGCCGATTTCCGGTCCCCCGGGGTATGCAGATACTCCAGATTGAGACAGGCGATCTGGACACCTTTCTCCCGGGCAAGCTCGCTCAGCTCCTTGAGATGCTTCTTCTCTTCCGCCTTGAGCGAGCCCTTCGGGGTCGTCTCGAATGGCTCGAAAGTGTACTCGATACTGGGAATGCCTTTGGCTGCCGCGAGCTCGATGGCTCCCTCCAGGCCAGTACCGAATCTAGTGGCATCAAAACAGAGTTTCATGGCGCCAGTTTAGCAGATGAAGGCCGCTACAGCCATGAGATCCGGTTGTAAGAAGTCAGAAATGGCTCAGATACGCGCCCCGCACCGCCGGGTCTTTGATGTCATTGAAATCCATGCGAGTGAGCTTTTTGACGACGAAACCGTAGCGGCGCTTGAGAGAGAGCGTCACCGGCGTATTCGGGGTGCCGACGATGAGGTCGTAGCACTCCTCACGGGAAAGCCCCGCGGTGGGCACGCCGTCGACGGCTACAATCTCGTCGTCGGGCATGACCCCGACATCGGCGGCAGGAGTCCCCGGGAAGACAGTGTGGATGAGTGGCGGATAACCGGACACCGAAGTGAACTTCACCCCGATGATGCCGATTCCCCTTTGAATCTCCATATCGAACTGATTCTGACCAGCCGATGACCGCAACCCCCCGGTTCCGAGCCCGGGCGTGCCGGCTTGCCCGCGGAACAGATGGTCCCGAGCCTGGGCTTTCAGCTTTTTCTTCTTTTTCGGAGGCGCCACCACGGCGTTGTGCTGCACCCCCGCCCTCAGAGGATCTTTATGCTGCTCCTTGAGAGTGTCCATCTTGGGAACGGCGGGCTTGAGCTCCGGTGAGTCATCCTGAGCTGCAGCCGCGCTCGCACCGGAGGCACCGACAGCCAGGCAGACAACAAGATTGAGAGCAGTTCTTGAATAGATTCGCATGCCTCTGTTTTACCCGGATTTCTCCTGCTTTCCATTCACTGTCCAACTCCAGCATATGACAAGCCGGGAAGAACGTCCACTCGAGAACCGGTGCAAGAGCGAACTAATGCTTAAGTTAGAGCGGATCCGCCTGATCAGGTGCTAACCTGACCCTACTCGATACATATGGAGGATGACAGCCGTGAGCAAGGTCACAGTAGTTGGAGCAGGCAATGTCGGCGCCACCGCCGCCCAGTACATCGCCGAAAAGAATCTCGCCGATGTCGTGCTCATCGACATCGTGGAAGGGCTTCCCCAGGGCAAGGCCCTCGATCTTATGCAAGCCGCCCCGATCAATTATCACGATCGCAAGATCACCGGCACCAATGACTATGCCGACACCAAAGGCTCAGACATCGTAGTAATTACCGCCGGTATCGCCAGAAAACCCGGAATGAGCCGCGACGACCTTCTCAAGACCAATGCCAAGATCGTCCAGGGCGTCGCCGAGCAGACTTTCAAGCACTCCCCCAACGCCATCTTCATCGTGGTCACCAACCCCCTCGACGTGATGACCCACCTGGTCCAGAAAACCACCAAGCTAGACTCCAGGAAAGTAATCGGCATGGCCGGAGTCCTGGATAGCGCCCGCTTCCAGACCTTCATCGCCATGGAGACCGGTCTCTCCGTCGAAGACGTGAGAGCGATGGTACTGGGCGGACACGGCGACCTGATGGTGCCTGTCACCCGCCTAGCCACCATCAACGGCGTGCCGATTAGCGAGCTCATGGATGAAGCCAAGATTAACGAGATCGTCGAGCGCACCCGCAACGGTGGCGCCGAAATCGTCAAGCTCCTGGGCACAGGCTCCGCCTACTACGCCCCCGGCGCTTCGGTCTCTCAGATGGTAGAGGCGATTCTGAAAGACAAGCACAGGCTGCTTCCCTGCGCCGTTCACGCCGACGGCCAGTACGGTCTGAAAGATGTCTATATCGGTCTTCCCGCCGTGCTCGGCCGCAACGGACTGGAGCGAATCGTCGAGATCAAGCTCGAAGCCGAAGAGAAGAAAGCTCTTCAAACTTCGGCGGATTCGATCAAAGAGAACATCCAGAAAATGAACGACCTGCTCTGCGCAGTCTAAAAGCCGTAACACTGGAGGCCCGCGCCTGATCGAGGCGCGGGCTTTCTTTTATAATATAATGTCGGGTGATCGGGTTGTCACAGGGTAAAAAGGGGAGAGAATGATGGCGTCGAGCAGAGATGCAGCAGCACTGATCGCCGCAGCCACCCTGGGCATCGCCGCATTTTTCGGCGGCGCTGCTCCGGCGCAAGCAGTGGAGACACCCACCACACTAGCCCCTACAGCCCAGGACGGCGAGTTTTCCCTGGAGCCGACCTACGACAAGAACGATAACGACCGCCGCATCATCGAGACCATGCTCACCGACATGGAGACCAAGTGGAACGCCCACGAGCTCGACGCGGTAATGCAATACTATGCCGACAATTATGTGAACAATGACGGTCTGGACAAGAAAGCGGTTCGAGAGCTGACCAGGGAATTCTGGTCGACTTACCCGGACGCCAGGACCACTTCCCGGACGAAGCAGATCCGTGTCGAAGGTCGTTTCGCCACGGTGGAGACCAGAGACCTGGCTGTAGGGAACACTGCCAAACCGATGCCGGGCCTTCAATCCCGGGGCGCGCTCACGAGCATCTCGGAAGGGCAATATTACCTCAAGCGAGTAGGCAAAGACTGGAAGATCATCGGCGACCGGATCAATTACGAGAAAGTCAGACTGGCCTTCGGCCTGGCCCAGAAGCTCGAGACCTCCTTCACCGCCCCGGAGCAGGTCAAGTCGGGACAGGAATATTCAGCCAAGCTCAAAGTCAAGCTGCCTGCCGACCTGGTAGCCATGGGATCGATAGTGAGCGAGCCTCTCAAATACCCGCAGCCCCCTCACAAAGACGTCTGGCGGGCCATGGAGGACAACGGGCTGGAGCGCCTGATCCACGCCAACACCTCGAACTATAACGAGCTCTTGATGGCGACCATCGGCATCACCGACGGCAACCGGAGAGCCCTCAAAGGCTTCTCCTATCTGACCAGACGCCTGAACGTCGTACCTGCCACCACAGATGATGACAGCAACGGCAAGATCGCCAAGGACGCCAAAGGCAAGGCGAAAGCAGAAAAGGAAGAAGACAAATCCGGAGCGCCGGCTACCGAAAGCAACTCTGGATCCAATTCGGATGCGGACTCCGATTCGGATTCTGATTCGGAGCAAAGTCCCGGCGATACGGACGAGTAGATGCAACCCGGACGACGTCGCCTTCTCGGACTGAGCCTCATTCCTCTATCGACGGCCCTGGTCATAGCCCTCGACCAGACCAGCAAAGCCTGGGCGGAAGCCAATCTCACCCACGGCGCACCGCAGGTCTTCGTGCCCGGGATTCTCAGTTTCTCTCTCACTTCCAATACCGGAGTGGCATTTTCTCTGGGCTCCGGGCACGGTTCGGTAGTCACCATACTGGCCTGCAGCCTCACCTTGCTGATCGTCGGCTGGTCGATAAAACGCCAGCTCGAGACACCACCGCCACCGCTGCTCGAAAGCATCGGCATGGGCTGCATCATCGGCGGTGCTGCGGGCAATCTCATCGACCGATTCTGCCGCGGGAGAGTAACGGACTTCCTGGATTTCGCCTTCATGACCTTTCCGGTCTTCAATGTCGCCGACGTTCTCATCGACGTCGGCATAGGACTGGTGCTGATCGCCGCCATTTCATCTCACAAACAAGAAAAAAGCAATGAGCACGAATGAGGCCGACGACAAAGGCCAGGCCATCGTGCTCGAGACGGGCAGCGACCACGAGGCGCCCGGATGCAGGCTGGATCAGTATCTCAGCAAGAAGATTCCGGATCTGAGCCGGGCTCGCATCAAAAAGCTCATCGACTCCAGCCAGATTGATGTGAACGGCAAACCGGCCAGAGCCTCGCAGAAACTCAAAGGTAACGAGACGATCACAATCGCTGTTCCGCCGCCCGAGAGCGTCGATATCGTGCCGCAAGCCATCGAGCTCGATATCGTCTTCGAGGACGACGACCTTATCGTGATCAACAAACAGGCCGGTCTGGTTACCCATCCCGGTGCGGGCACCAGCTCGGGAACGCTGGTGAATGCATTGCTGCATCACTGCGGAGATACGCTCTCGGGAATCTCCGGCGAGCTCAGACCGGGGATCGTGCACCGGCTCGACAAGGACACATCAGGACTTCTGGTGGTGGCAAAAAACGATCGAGCGCACCGCGATCTGGCCGCTCAGATAGCCGAGAAATCGGCACGACGCTCGTACACCGCCATTGTCGATGGTCTGATCAAAGAAGACGAAGGCACCATCGATGAGCCCATCGGCCGGCATCCGGCCAACCGCATGAAGATGGCCATCACGGAAGACGGCAGGCAGGCACGCACGCATTATCGAGTCCTCACGCGCATGAGAGATTTCACCCTGGTGAGAGCGGATCTGGAGACCGGGCGCACGCACCAGATAAGAGTACATTTCGCTCATCTGGGTCATCCGGTAGCAGGCGATCTTCTCTATAACAAAAGAGCCAGCGGCGGGCAGAGAGGCAGAGATCGCCTCGGTCTCGAAGGTCATGCCCTGCATGCTACAAGTCTTTCATTTAGACATCCTTCTAGCGGCCAGCTGTTAGAATTTAAGGCACCGCTTCCGGACGATTTCGCGGAAGCCCTGAGCAGTCTGAAACGCTGAGAGAAAGCCGTGCAAAAAATTCCTGTTGTTCTGAGCATCATACTGACGATTTTCGTGCTGGTCTTCGCTTTCCAGAACCCCGAGCCTGCCGCCCTCCATCTTTTCGGCGCCGGCTTCAGCCTCTCCCTGGGAATCAGCCTGACCGCCTGTTATGTCCTGGGCGCCCTGGCTACTTTCAGCCTCTGGAGCATCAAGGCACGCAAAGAGAGCGTTTCGAGAGTTACCGAAGAAAAGTGGCAGAAACAGGACCAGAAGCTCGAAGAAGAGATCAAGTCCGACTATGTGAAGCAACTGGAAGCCAAGATCGAGACCCTCGATACGGCTCTGAAAGCGGCTCTAGCCAGGAAAAAGTCCTGACCATCAGTCCCTGAGGTTTACTCTCCGGGCGGGCCCGAGGTCCGGAAATCCGAGGCCTTCAAGTGCTCGATGAATTTCTTGAACTCCTTGGCCTCTTCTTCGTCCTTTTCGAAGTCGGCAGGTATGGTGCCGTCGGCCACTACCTGCGCCGAGACGAATATCGGCGCCTTGGCTCGCAGCGCCAGGGCGATAGCATCGGAAGGGCGCGCATCGATAGCTTTGCTCGAGTCGACCCGGGAGTCCTGGACCGAAAGGCGAATGGTGGCGAAGTAAGTATTGGAGGAGAGCTCGTTGATCTCCACCCGGTCGACCTTATAACCGAGGGAAGTGATGACGTTGAGCAGAAGGTCGTGGGTCAGGGGCCGCTCCGGCTTGGCTCCATTTTCCAGAGCCCTGGTGATGGCATTGGCCTCGGCGGCACCGATCCATATCGGCAGGGCACGGCGCTTGGTGCTGTCGTTGAGCATGACAATCGGGTGCCCGTTGCGGGCGTCCAGAGCGATCGCTGCGACATGCATCTCAATCATTCGTGTTCAATCCCTGATACCAGTATTCCCCTGTTCCTCGTTCCCTGTTCTCCTACATTTTACGTTACAAATCTACAGGTTCGCCACCTTTTATTTATTCCCCGAAGACCCTGAATTTATTTGTGTTGAAGATAAATTTTTCATTGCCGATCCGCCCTCAACCATGATGCCATGCGGCATTCGGCAGACCGCTCTCGAGCACGAACCTCTGATACCCCCGCCATGAGCTGGAAAGCACGATCCGGAAGCTACCGGTATATTGGTAGGAACCGGTCCGGATCATGTAATAATATATCGATGGTGCGAAGCCCCTCTCCAGACTGTATCCAACCCTGTCCGGGTGGCGGAATTGGTAGACGCGCACGTTTGAGGGGCGTGTGGCTTTTGCTGTGTGGGTTCAAGTCCCACTCCGGACAGATTTTCTAAACTCGAAATAGCATGATTATTCAGAGAGCTCAGTGGCCGCATACTATCGCGGACATCGTCAAAACCCTCGACGGTGTCTGGGGCGTGGTCGGAGCCACCGGTACCAACGGCAATCTGTACCGGCTCGAGCGCAGCCTCAAAGAGCCGACTGTATATACCCTGGTCGAATACCGCGGCGAAAACGAATCGGACATAGTCGAGAAGAGGTCATTCGACCATGACGGCAAGCAAGAAGCGATAGACGCTTTCGCTTCAGCCCTCGGCTTCCATGTCTGAGAAAGGGAGCTTTCTGGGCATCATCACTCAAGGCTCTCTGTCCACCGGACTGGAGATGCGTCTCGACCCGTCTCGCAGTGTCGAGGACCTCAGGGTAGGCCGGTTCGTGGTGGTGGAAGGCAAGCAGGCTCGATTCTTCAGCATGCTCACCGATGTCACCCTGCAGGCTGCCAACCCATCCATCCTCCTGAATCCACCAAGTGGCGACGACTTTCTTCTCAATGTTCTTTCCGGGGGCTCCACCTTCGGCACGGTCAAGGTCCAGCCCATGCTCATGCTCGAGCGCGAACGCGAACGCGAGCACGAGAACGCCACCCTGGCGGTCTCCAATGAGGACAGCTCGGGACTGCGTCCGGTGAAGACTGTCCCGAGCCACTTCTCGCCGGTCTTCGAGGCGGTGGGCCGGGACTTCGCCCTGGTATTCGGTGAAGAGAACGCTCTCGATCCCACCAACAATCACTTCGAGGTCGGCAAACCCCTCAATATGGAGACACCTATTTGCGTGGACCTGGGACGTTTCGTCGAGCGAAGCAATGGCATCTTCGGCAAGTCCGGGACCGGCAAGTCCTTTCTCACCCGCATCTTTCTGGCCGGGCTCATACACAGGGATATAGCCTCGGTTCTGGTCTTCGATATGCACAACGAATATGGCTGGCAGGCCATGTCCGAAAGCCGCTCCGCCCCCAGGGTGAAGGGCCTGAAACAGCTCTTCGGGCACAAAGTGGTGGTCTTCTCCCTGGACAGGGAGTCTTCGAAAGCCCGTGGCATTCCCGACGCTCATGAGCTCTATATAGGTTATAACCAGATCGAGATCGAAGACCTCGACCTCCTCAAAGGCGAGCTCGCCCTCTCGGAAGCAACCCTGGAGAACGCTTATATAGCGAGGGAGAAACTGGGACAGGACTGGATCGCCACCCTTCTGGATATGTCCGGGGAGGAGATCGATGAGTTCACCCAGATGCACAAGGGTCATCCCACCGCCCTCAAGACTCTCCAGCGCCGGCTCAATACAGTGGTCCAGAAAACTCCGTACTTGAGACCGCGAGTCAATCACAACTATATAGAAGAGATCCTCGCTCATATCAGCGACGGCAAACATGTGGTGCTGGAGTTCGGGAGACAGAACAACCTGCTCTCCTATATGCTTGCCACCAATATCATAACCAGGCGGATCCACGCCCAGTACGTCGCCCGCTCCGAGGCTCACATAGCCGATCCCGAGAATGTCGCCGCCCCCAGGAAGTTGATGATCGTCATCGAGGAGGCTCACAAATTCCTTTCTCCCCAGGTGGCTCGCCAAACCATATTCGGTATCATCGCCCGTGAGATGCGCAAGTATTTCGTCACTCTCCTGATCGTCGACCAGCGCCCTTCGGGGATCGACCCGGAAGTGATCAGCCAGATAGGCACCAGAGTCACGGCCCTGCTCAACGACGACAAAGATATCGATGCCGTGTTCACCGGCGTGTCCGGCAGCCAGACCCTGCGCACCGTGCTCTCCCAGCTCGACCCCAAGCAACAGGCCCTGATCCTGGGCTATGCCGTTCCCATGCCGGTGGTGGTCAGAACCAGGCCCTTCGACTCCGACTTCTATCGGGCGGTAGCCCCGGATGCCGCGGAGCCACAGGATGACGAATCAGTCCGCCGGCGGGCCCGGCAGGCCAAGGAAGAGCTCTTCGGCTGAGTCCTGTTGAAAGCGTCATCCTTCTGGGATACTCTACCTATAAAGAGAGCACCCGGCGATAAATGAAAAACCACAGCGAGCAGGAGCAGGACAACGAGGCCCAGGATAATTTCGTCGAGGCCAAAGACCCGAGCGAACTGATTTTCTGCCTGCTTCTGGCCTCGGCCTACCTCGGTCTGGCCAAATACTGCTGGCAACCGCTTCTGAAGCTCGGGAACTGGAAACTGCTGATCAATGTCGAAGGATTTTTCGTCGTCATAGCGCTTATCGCTATCCTGATTGCCCTGCGTCCCTACACGGCCCCATCGAGCTTGCAGCTCAGCAACAAAGGCATCAAGTATCGGGGCCCCTACTGGGTGCAGCGCAAGACCGTCAACTGGGAGCAGGTCACCAAGGCCTTCGTATCACCGGAGCTGATCCTCATTCTCTATCACCCGAAGCCGAACAGCTCCAGGGTATGGCCACTGGTTATCCTGACGATATATCTGGCCGAGCGCGAGCAGGTGGTCAAATCTTTCCTCAAATATTGCCCCATCGCCCCGATCCTGATGAAAAGCCCGGCTCTGGTCAGCCGGGTGCTCATGGGTCTGATCCTGTTCATCCTGGTGGTATGGTTCTTCTATCTGCTGACGCCTTAGACCGCCCTTATTCAGGCGCCTCCTGGAGCTCCCTGAGATAGTCGATGAGATTATCCATCTCTTTCTCGTTGATCACCTCCACCGGGTTGGCGGGCATGACACCGGCTCCCTGACGCAGAAATGCTTTCAGGACCTTATCCGTCGGGAAATGCTCTTTGAGTTTGTCCAGGGCGGGACCCATGCCCGCCTGGGCGCCCGGATGGCAGGTATTGCAGCTGCGTTTGAAGATCTGCTCGCCGGACAGATTGGTGGTGCGCTCCTCGGCCCGCCGCTTCTTCTCTGCCTGGACCTGGTTGATCCGCTTAACCTCCTCGGACATCACACAACCACTGGTGGTTGCAACCACCGTTGCCAGTATCAGGGTCCAAACTGCTATAGAGAGCGAATATCGCGGCATAGATGGCATATATACAGGGCGCTTGACAGCCTTTCCGGTGCAACTTTTACCACAGTTTAACATCTGCGCTCGCGTTGAGGCCGGCAGCCCTCAAACAGCGCGGACCGCAGGGGTTCAGGCTCCTGAGTCCTGCCGGTTTTAGCAGACGTTATTATCTGCTTAACACCAGGTTTACTTGAAAAGGGTAAATTAGCTAGTGTGGCGAACTCCTTACCATGAGCAAATTCAATGAAATCGAAAACAGAAAAAATCGATCCCCCCAACGTTTCTCAGCCCATGGAAGACGAGAAACGAATCATCATCCGGGGTGGCAAACCGCTCAACGGGCAGGTTCGCATCGGTGGCGCCAAGAATGCCGTCCTCAAGATGATGGCAGCCGCCCTGCTGGCTAAAGACACGACCATCCTTCGCAATGTTCCCAATCTCTCCGACGTCCACATGATGGCCAACGTGCTCCGCCATCTCGGAGCGAAAGTCACCATCTCCGGTTCAGAGCTCTCCATCGACGCAACCAACCTCACCGATTGGGAAGCCCCCTACGAGCTGGTCAGCCAGCTGCGTGCCTCCTTCGTGGTGCTCGGTCCGCTCCTGGCCAGATTCCGAGAAGCCAAAGTATCGCTCCCTGGCGGCTGTGCCATCGGCGAGCGCAAAATCGACCTTCACGAGCGCGGTCTCAAGATGCTCGGAGCCGAAGTCAAAATCGACCACGGCTATGTCACCACCTCCGCCAAGAAGCTCGTCGGCAATCGCATCTATCTCGATCGCCCCAGCAACGGTGCCACCGAAAACATCATGCTCGCCGCCGTCGCAGCCGAGGGCACGACCATCATCGAGAATGCCGCGCAAGATCCCGAGATCGTCAACCTCGCCGATTGCATCAATGCCATGGGCGGGCGCATCGAGGGAGCAGGAACCTACCAGATCACCATCGAAGGCGTTCCCATCGAGAGCATGCACGGCGCCGTCGTGGACACCATTCCCGATCGCCTGGAAGCCGGCACCTTCATGCTCGCTTGCATGACCACCGGCGGCGAGATTCTCATGGAAAGCGTCAACGCGCATCACCTTTACTCGGTGATCAGCAAACTATCCGACATCGGAGCGGAAGTCTCGATGTATGCTCCGGATATGATCCGGATCAAGTCGCGCCGCGACAAGCTCAAGGCTACCGATATCACCACTCTGCCCTATCCGGCTTTCCCCACAGACCTGCAAGCTCCGATCATGCCGGTGCTCTGCCTGGCCAAAGGGACTTCGATAATCACCGAGACGATCTTCGAGAATCGCTTCCAGCACGCTGCCGAGTTGCGCCGCATGGGAGCCGATATCAATGTCACCAGCAATGCCGCCATCATCAAAGGCGTCGATAAGCTCATGGGAGCCGAGGTCAAATCCAGCGATCTGCGGGCCGCTGCAGCCCTGATCATCGCCGGTCTCGGCGCCGAGGGCGTCACCGAGGTCACCGAGCTCAAGCATCTCGACCGGGGATACGAGAATCTCGAAGAGAAATTCCGCTTCCTGGGTGCCGATATCTGGCGCAAGTAAGCGGTTTTGTAACGAAGACTTGTCGAAGTCTGCCAGACTGACGGATAATGACGGTTTCGTCTGTCAGGAGCCCGTTTTATTCTGGAAGTGAAATTATGCTGGTAATGAAATTCGGTGGAACGTCCGTTGGCAGCGCCGCTCGGTTTGTGGCCTGCGCCGACATCATCGATAGGACCAGGAAAGTCAGCCCGGCACCGGTCGTGGTACTTTCCGCCATGTCCGGCATCACCAACCAGCTCATCGAAGGCGCCGAGCGCGCCCGCGAGCGTAATCTCGAAGCCGCTCTCAAATGCCTCGAAGGGATCAAGCAGCGGCATATCGAGACGGTGAACGAGCTCTTTCAGGACGAGGACGTTCGCAAAGACCTCTATAAGACCATCAACGATCAGCTCGCGGACCTCGAGATTCTCTACCGCGGAGTCAGCTACCTCGGCGAGCTCACTCGCCGCTCCCTGGACATGATCTCCAGTTTCGGCGAGCTCCTGTCCACCCGGATCATGGCCCGCTATCTCAACGACCGGGGCATCAAGTCATCCTGGCTGGACGCTCGCAGCTTCCTGATTACCGACGGGTCATTCGGCAACGCTTCGCCCCTCATGGAGACCACCCGCTCCAAAACAAGCGGTGCCGTCCTTCCCGAAGTTGCAGCCGGCAGGGTCGTAGTCACCCAGGGCTTCATCGGCGCGACCTCGGATGGTATCACCACCACTCTGGGCCGCGGAGGCTCGGACTACAGCGCCTCCATAATTGGTGTCGCATGCGATGCCAGAGAAATTCAGATCTGGACCGACGTGGACGGCATGCTCACTGCCGATCCCAGGGTCGTGCCGGAAGCGCGGATTATCGAGCGCGTCTCTTTCCACGAAGCCTCGGAGCTCGCTTATTTCGGAGCGAAAGTGCTACATCCCCTGAGCATCAAGCCGGCTATCGAGAGCTCGATTCCGGTCCGAATCCTCAACTCCCCCAAGCCCGAGGGAGAGGGTACGGTAATCACCGCCGACGCCACCAGCGACGCTCCCATCTGCGCTATCGCATCAAAAAAGGAAATCACCGCTCTCTTCATCACATCCTTGAAGATGCTCATGACCCACGGTTATCTCGCCCGGGTCTTTTCGGTATTCGATCGATTCAAGACCCCTATCGATCTCATATCCACCTCGGAAGTCTCCGTCTCCCTGACCATAGACAATACGGAGAATCTCGAGTCCATCGTGGAAGCTCTCTCGGAGCTCGCCGAGGTCTCGGTAATGCACAAAGTAGCGATAGTCTCGGTGGTAGGCAGGCAATTTCGAGAGAAAACAGGGATCGCCGGCACTGTCTTCGACACCCTCAAAGACATCAACATCCTGATGATCTCGGGCGGCGCCTCGGACATCAACCTGAGCTGCCTGGTCGCCGGCGACGATGCCGATAAAGCCGTCCGCCAGCTCCATACCAGATTCTTCACCAGCACCGAGAAATTGACCGGCGCTTCCGTCTGAGAGCGAGTCTCAAACCCAGGACCATTGCATGCTGGTGGGCAGATAGACTCCCATCCTCACGAAAGTCCGCTCGAGCTCTTCGCGGTGGGATGAGCATTCTTTGAGGATCTTGATGGAAGCGAGCCGGCTGAGATATCCATAACGCCAGAGAGACTGGAGCCTGAGGGCCTTGAAAAGATCCTCCTCGCTGAGCAATCCTGCCTGGAGCAAGGCCCGGCCCGTCTTGATATTGCTTCGCACCTGACTGGCCAGAACTCTTTCCACGGATTCACGATCGCAAAGACTGGCTTCAGCCAGCAGATCCCCTATACGGAGAGCGCCGTCGACGCCAGTGTTCTCGAGATTCTTGACCTCGGCCAGGGCCTGATAGAGGGGCACGCCGATCTTCACCACTCGCCGCAGAACGCTTGCCGCCATGTAGGGCTTGATGGCTTCTCCGCTAACCATGCTCTGCACCTGGATCACGGTATCCATATGACCAGGGGTGACCAGGCCCTGTTCTTTCACCACCTGGGCGAAGGTCTTCTTCTTGGTGATCTCGAGCTCGGTGCATTCGAGCAAGTCCGAATCATTGATCATCCCGGCCATGACCAGCAGGTCGCCCAGCCGGAGACTGTAATTGACCGGTTGCCGGTAAGTTCCCAGCTCGAATAGAGCCTGCTCCAGGGAGCAGTCGTGATCCCGAGCTCTCTTCAAGCCTTCGATCAGGTCGCCGTCCTCGAGAACCATGTCTCTCTTGAGCAAACAGGCGTTGAGGCAGGAAGTCAGGCTGCGAACCGTGACGAAGCGTTTGAGAAGCAGGACCTGACCGATGAGTAGATTGGTCTCATTACTGCTGACCACGGCATCGCCGAGCTGCTCGCCGGTGATATAGCCGGCCTGGAGCATCATGCTGGTGAGGTCGTTGGCCAGAGAGCTGACACTGGCAGTAGCCTGGTGGATCCCTTTGAGCCTTTCCAGAGCATCCTTGAAAGAGAGGCGCTCCTGACCGGCCAGTCGCATGGCCTTGAGAGCCATGCTCAGAGGCATTTCCCGGGAGACTACATGCTTGTGCGCCTCTCTTACCAGAGCAAGAGAGCCTTCCGACACGTGCCCGGAGAGAACCAGAGCCCTGTCCACAGTCAGACCGAGGCGCTCGGCGTCGATAAGTGCCTGATCCACCACCGAGGGATCAGTGATATTGGCTCCCTTGATGAGCACAACCATCGGATCGTCGTGTTTTTCATGCAGCATCTGAATTGCCCGGCAAACCCATCCTAGATATACCCATATTGCCCGGAGACCGGCGTCATCGAGCGCAAGCGAACAGACTCGGCCATATGATCCGATCTGATCGCCTCGCTGCCGTCGAGATCGGCAATGGTACGGGCCAGGCGCAGAACCCGGTCATAGGCCCGAGCCGAGAGGCAGAGCTGATTGGCGGCCCGGGCCAGTATCTCTCGAGACTGAGAATCCAGGACGCAGAATCTCCGGATCTGCTGCCTTGATAGCTGGGTGTTAGGGCAATAGCCGGTCCCGTCATTTCTGATATTGCGGGCCTTTTGAATCTCCCAGGCCCTCATCACCCGGAAGCGAAGGGCCTCTGACGACTCCGCTTCGGTGGCGTCGAAAAGCTCTTCCTCTTCCAGCCGGGGCACCGTGATATGAATATCAATTCGATCCAGGATCGGGCCGGAGATCTTCGACCAGTAACGCCTGGCCTGACCGTGGGAACAGATGCAGGAAAGCCGGTGGTCACCACTATATCCACAGGGACAGGGATTGCAGGCCCCCACGAAAAGGAAGGAGGCGGGAAAAGTAAGAGTTTGAGTAGCTCTCGAGATGGTCACCCGGGACGATTCGAGAGGTTGGCGCAAGTGATCGAGATGCGATCGGGGAAACTCGGTGAGCTCGTCCAGGAAAAGAATGCCATAGTGGCTGAGAGAAATCTCCCCAGGTCTGGGGACCCGGCCTCCGCCGATGAGCCCGATTGCCGAAGCTGAATGATGAGGCGCTCGGAATGGACGCTCGAGCACCAGACCGGCAGACCTGTCCACGAGTCCGGCGACACTGTAGAGCTTGGTGAGCTCGAGAGCCTCTTGAAACTCGAGAGGCGGCATGATTCCGGGGAGACGCTCGGCGAGCATGGACTTGCCCGATCCCGGCGGCCCGACCAGGAGAATATTGTGCCTGCCGGCAGCGGCAATCTGCAGGGCACGTTTCGGGTGTCTCTGCCCCTTCACGTCTCTGAAATCGAGAAGGCTTGCCTGGCAGGTCACACTCTCGGAAAAGACCTTCCTGGGATCGGAGAATTTCTCGTTACCGTTTCTGGGATTGTCGAGAATCAGGGTGGCCTGTTTGAGGTGACTGACCGGATAGACCTTCAGTCCTTCGACCAGGCAAGCTTCGGCAGCATTATCCTCGGGAACGATGATACCCGAGGCCCCCAGCTCGCGGCACTTGATGGCTATGGGCAGCACACCATATACGGGGCGTACCGTCCCGTCGAGACCGAGCTCTCCCACCAGCCAGTGGCTCAAAAGATGCTCCCGGGAAATCAATCCGGTAGATGCGAGAATCCCCGCTGCTATCGGCAGATCGAAGGCAGGGCCCTCTTTGCGCGTGTCGGCAGGGGCTAGATTGACCACCCACTTCTTCGCCGGCGGCAGAATGAAGGAACAGGACCGTATCGCAGACCGCACCCTTTCCTGGGACTCTTTCACCGCAGCATCCGGAAGTCCGACAATATGCATCTGTCCGATGCCCCCGAGACAATCCACCTCAACATCGATGGGGTAAGCTTCGACACCCATAACCCCGGCTGACCGAATTCGTGCGAACATAAGCTTTCCTCGTTTATCCTCTACCTTACGGATAAACGAAACAGGCCGGCCAGAAGTTCAATCGTTGGCCGCCGAATCGAAACTCAACCCGCAGCTCAGACAGAAGGAAAAATCAGTCTGGACGCTGGCTCCGCAGCGCTGACAGTGATCTCGACCCGCCGGCGCTCCGCTCTGGGTCTTGCCTAAATCGAAAGAATTACCAAAGTCAAATTTAAAATCTGTTTCGAAGCTGGGCAGCTCGAAATTATAGAAGTCCGATCCCAGACCGGCAGCTAGCGGATCCGGCGCCTTTTTCGCAGGGCTGGTTGGCGCAGCATCGGCGGAATACGGCTCAAGATTCCGGAGTCCGTCGATATCTTGATGGCCGTTGCCGGACTTTTCCCCGGGGGACGAAAGAGCCGTCTCCAGCATCTCTACTCTAATCGGCTCTGGCCCCGGTTCCGGCTCCGGCTCCGGTTCGTATCGACATTGAGGCTCCGCCTGGAAACTGTATGAGGGCTCGGGCTCGGGCTCGGGCTCGGGCTCGGGCTCGGGCTCGGGCTCTGCGGCGGCCTCGGTTTCGAAACTATATGCCGGCTCCGGCTCGGGCTCAGAGCTCGAGAAGTAAGCATTACCAGTGGTGTCAAGGGAAACGGCGTTCCGCTCTGCTTCCACCTGACGCGCTCTGGCCTCGAGTCGCTCCTGAGCCTCCAGAGCCTTTCGCGCCATCGGATCGAGAGACAGCGACTCGGAAGAATCGGGCAGCGGAAGCGGCGCTCGATTCTTCTCTTTCAAGCGTCTCTCCGCCTCCCGGGCTTTCATCTCGAGAGTATTGAGCGCGAAGTCGTCTTCTCCGGGGCGCTCCACCGCTTTCAAGCTCTGCTCCTCGCTCAGGAGCATATTGCTCCTGATAGTCATGTCCTGGTTGCGAACAGCGGCGACTATGGTCCCAGCAATGGAGGTGATCAGATAGCAAACCACCGCGCTGCCCGGGGTAAAGTGCTGCAGCAAGAATATCCAGAGCGGAAAGAGAAGAAAAACTGTCTTGGGCCCGCCTGCATAGATGGTTCCGAGTCCGAAACCAGGCGGAAATAGATTGAGCATCCAGATGACAGGGATACGCTTGGACTCGTATCGAAAACCAGGAAAAGACATGGACACACTCCAGCAAATAAGAATCAGCCAGCAGGCCCTTATCCTATTCTTCCTCCTGGGAACCTCGAAAAGCGCTCCCTTAACAATTCAATTGCAATCGGCTCACTTTTTGAGACTTTCCAGCATCTGACCGAGCTCTTTGTTCTTCGGCTCCACCTTCACCGCTTCTTCGAGCTGCTCCACGGCGTCGTCCCGATAACCCTGGGAGCTCAAGGCGAGAGCCAGGCCGACCCTGGCCTTGTTGTTATTCGGGTTGATCTCCAGGGCTTTGTGCCACTCCACCATCTCGGCTTCGATATCGCCTTTGAGATGGAGAGCCTGGGCGAGGTGACAATGAGTCATATCATTCGTGTCATCGAGACGAACAGCTGCGTCCAGTGCCTCTATGGCCACGTCTAGATTGCCCTTGTTAAGGGCCACTTCTCCGAGGGTACGAAAGCCTATCGGATCAGTGCGATCCAGCTCCGTGGCGATACTGGCCTCGCTCATTGCCCGATCATAGAGCCCTTTCTCCTTGAGCGCCCGGGCCAGCACATAATGAGCGATGGCGTTTTTCGAGTCGATCTTGATGGCCTGGTCCAGAATGGCGATGGCTTCGTCGTATTTGCCCAGCTCGTTGAGAATGACACCCAGATTGTTCTTTGCCGTGGCATTATTGGGATCGAGCTTGAGAGTCTCCCGATAGGCAGCCTCTGCCTTGACATAGTCACCCTTGCGGAAATAGTTGTTCCCTTCGATGAGCTTCTCTGTAGAAGTCTTGGGAAGCTCGCAAGCCGACAGGAAGCTAACAGCGATCAAGACGGCCAGAGCGCATAGCGCCTTCTTCGAGCCTGAGACTGCGAAGCTTGCTGATGCGGTTTCCGTGGATCTCAACTTCATTTGTCTCGAGGGTGCGCGATCTCCCTGTCAGCGGCGTTAGAGCCCGACTGTATGGCATTTTAGCACGCTCGACTGCTATCGATAGCTGGTGAAAAGCCTAGATCTGCACCGCTGAGATCAATCGACTGCCACGGCCTCGGGCGACACATTCTTATCGCTCTTCGCCACCGATTTGATGGCGAGCTCCTGCAACTGCTCGGCTGCCGCCGCCGATGGTGCGTCGGTCATCATACAGGTGCCGGACTGTGTCTTTGGAAATGCAATCACGTCACGAATAGACTTCGCTCCGGCAAGCAGCATTATCAGGCGATCGAGTCCCAGAGCGATGCCACCATGAGGCGGCGCTCCGGACTCCAGGACATCGAGGAGAAAACCGAATTTGTCCCGGGCTGTCTCGGCATCGATGCCGATAGCCTTGAAAGCTTGCGATTGCAGCTCGCGACTGTGAATACGAATGGAGCCGCCACCTATCTCGACACCGTTATAAACGACATCATAGGCACGCGCCCGGACGCTTCCCGGATCGCTCTCCAGCCGACCGAAGTCCTCCAGGGCGGGACTGGTGAAAGGATGATGTACAGCCATGAAGCGCCCTTCCTCGTCGTCATATTCGAAAAGAGGAAAATCCACGACCCAGAGAAGCTCGTGACGGCTTTTGTCTACCAGACCGAGCTCCTCGCCGAGTTTGAGACGCAAACGACCGAGGACATTGGCCACCACTGCCTGGCTATCCGCGGCGAAAAGAAGAAGATCGCCCTTCTCGGCGCCTGCAATGACCCGGATCTCCTCGATCAAATCGCCGCTCAGGAACTTGTCGATTCCGGAGGACCGAATACCCTCCTCTTTATACTCGAGCCAGGCCAGTCCTCTGGCGCCGCACTCCTTCGCATAGTCCTGCCAGGCGTCGAGCTGCTTGCGCGAAGCTTTGCCGGCCATCTCTTTCAAGCAGAGTGCCTTGAGCTGGCCGCCGTTGTCCACGGCCTGGCGGAAGACTTTGAAATCGCATTTGCGAGCCACTTCACCGAGATCTTTCATGGTCAGATCAAACCGGGTATCAGGCTTGTCCGAGCCATAAAGACCCATGGCGTCCTTATGGCTGAGACGTTTGAAAGGCTTCTCGATCTCGACTCCGGCCGCGCGAAAAGCCTCTACCAGCAATCCTTCCGTAATGCCGATTACATCGTTCTCGTCGACGAAAGACATCTCGATATCCACCTGGGTGAATTCGGGCTGCCGGTCGGCGCGCAGGTCCTCGTCGCGGAAGCAACGGGCGATCTGATAGTAGCGCTCCACGCCGCTTGCCATCAGAGTCTGCTTGAATAGTTGCGGCGATTGCGGAAGAGCATACCAGTCGCCCGGGCTGAGCCGGCTCGGAACGAGGAAATCACGAGCCCCTTCCGGAGTGGCCTTGGTCAATATGGGAGTCTCGACATCGATGAACTCATTTGCGTCGAGATAGCTTCGAATGCTCGCGGTGACCCGGTGTCGGAGCTTGAGATTGTTCTGCATATCGGGGCGGCGAAGATCGAGATAACGATGCTTGAGCCTCAGGGACTCGTCCACCTGCCGACCTTCGCCGACCTGGAAAGGAAGGACGCCGGCAGTGTTGAGGATTTCCACCTCGACCGGATACATCTCCACCAGACCGGTGGGCTGCTCGGGTTTCTCTGTGCCCTCCGGGCGCATGGTGAGCCGTCCCCGGGCGATGACCACATACTCGTTGCGGAGCTTGACGAAAAGATCGTGCACCGCCGGATTCTTGTTCGGGTCGCTGACAAGCTGGAGCTTACCGGTCTTGTCCCTGAGCTCTACAAACACGAGACCGCCCAGATCGCGGCGGGCATTCACCCAGCCTGCAACGCAGATCTCCTTGTCAAGATTTTTAATATTGGCATGGCCGCAGCCGGTATCTCGTTTCATCGCCATATTGTATCTCAGCTTCGGAGAATGAAGTAAACTAGAATCATTACTACTAGCCTTTAGCGTCGGAGACGTAGCGAGATGCCACCACTTCATGCCTTGCCCGCGCCTGCCCTCTGGGCCCTGGGAGCAGTTCTGATAGTCCTCGGGCTTTCCTTCTGTTACAAGGGATGGAATGCCACAGTGCTGGGCAGATGTCATTACTGGTCGGGCTTCCTGCCATTCACAATCGTCTCGCCCTGGTTCATTCATCTTCCTCCCAGCGAGCGATCGCTGATCAAAGTCAGAGAAGGCATTCTCTGCCACGTATTCGTCGGTCCCCTCTTTTTCATCACCGCTATGGCTTTGCTCCTGGTCGGCTGCGATCTGGTCGGTCTGCCCGGAACCAATACCGCCAACTTCGTCCTCAATGCCGGCAACTCTTCCAAGCCTGCCGCAATCATCTACAGCCCGCCGCTTCACTACAAGTTCCCCATCGCCGCTCGCGCAGGCAAACAGATCGACAAGATCTTCCAGACCAAGATCTACGAAGATCCTTCCAAGAGCTTGCTTCCCGGTCAGCACAAGACGACAAGGACTCTCGACCAGGTCACCACCGACACCGCAGGCGGTCACTGACAAGGGTCCGGTCACTAATAATAAGATTAATTCGAACGGAAAGACTTGCTGAAAGGCACATCCGTTCGATATTCTTTCGACCTAGTAATATTCATTCGTTGAACTCCCTCTTGCCAACAAAGGAGAGTAGCAGTGTCTAGTGACGTCTCTAAAATTCGGAACGTAGCCTTCGTCGGAATCAACAAAAGCGGAAAGACCTCTCTTATAGAAGCGTTGCTGAACATAACCGGCACCAACAATCGCAGAGGAAAGATCCAGGACGGCACCTGTACCACAGACTACGAGCCCGAATCAATCGACAGGCAGATCTCCACTCAAGTCTCGGCAGCGCACACCACTTATAAGGGCTATCACTTCAACCTCATCGATTGCCCCGGATTCATCGACTTCAACGAAGAATCCAAGCTTGCTCTCATGGGAGTCGACACCGCAATCTTCGTCGTCGAGCCGGATCCCAGCAGGCTGATCCAGATGGACAACCTCCTTTCCTTCACCGAGGAGATCGGTGTTGCAAGGATGGTGGTAGTCAACAAGATGGACAAGCCGGATCTGCCGCTCACCGAGACCCTCAACAAGCTCAAAGAGATGCCGGGCACCAAGACCCCGAGACCGCTCGCGCCTCTGCATTATCCCATCGGCACCGGCGATGACTTCAAAGGCTATGTCT
>Ga0226835_1000300_pt1 | contig 69370 bp, 66 predicted proteins | sample LAC_MetaG_1_FD_163627 | JGI IMG/M metagenome (GOLD analysis project Ga0226835, IMG submission 163627) | Anaerobic ammonium oxidizing microbial communities from anammox membrane bioreactor (MBR) in UC Berkley, California, United States -... | ecosystem: Engineered > Bioreactor > Anaerobic >...
ATACACAACCAGTATTTCGAATCTCTCAGTCAAGTAATCGAAGTGATTGAATCACAATTTGAAAAGTGGACAAAACCTAACGAGACACTTCGAAAATTATGCGCAATTATTTAAGACGCTCTGTATAATACCGTCATACCAGCCAATTCCGCTACCGGCACCGGTATGGCTCCTTCAGCTCTTGCTGGTCTTAGGATTCTTCCTCCATGCAGTTCCCATGAATGTGGTCCTTGGTGGAGGTTTCATTTCGGCAGCCTGTCTTTATGCCGGTCGACAAGACAAACAGGGCAAGGTCTACCGCATGGGCAAGGCCCTGGCCACATCGTTGCCTCTGTTCATATCCTTTGCCATCACCCAGGGTATCGTTCCTCTGCTCTTCCTGCAGCTGCTCTACGGGCCGATGTTCTATACCTCTTCGGTCCTGATCGCAGTGCCCTGGCTGGCAGTGATCGGTCTTCTCATCGTCGCCTATTACATGTCCTACTGGACGATCTACAAATATCTCAAACCGAAAAAGGATCCCGAAGCTCCCGACCGCTCCGCAATGGCACCGGCGGTGCTCCTCGTGATGTCCCTGATCTTTCTGGGCGTCGCCTATCTCTTCGTCACCAATATGACTCTCATGCTTCATCCGGAGCGCTGGATGGATCTGTACAGAGCCAGCGCCAACGGCATGAATCTTCCGGGAATGGATCTGTCGACTATCGCTCGTTTCAGCCACTTCCTCCTGGCCGGCTTCGCCGTCACCGGGCTTGCCATAGGCTGTTTCGGTCTGGGCATCAATAACCGGGACGAAGAGTACTCATCCTGGCTCATAAAGAAAGGCTCGTCGGTATATCTGATCATCACCCTGGTCCAGATATTCGTCGGCGCCTGGTTTCTCGTCAGCCTGCCAAGAGAGTTCATGCTCAATTTCATGGGCAAAGAGATAATCGGCACGGCATCCTTCGGAGTCTCCATGCTCTTCATGGTGCTCTCCCTCGCAGGCACCGGGCTCTCATCGACCAACGGTTCCCGGAAAGCCTTCACCGGCGGGCTGGTGACTGCCCTTCTCACGGTTCTTTCCATGGTGGTCATGCGCCACCAGCTCAGGATTTATCATCTCGATCCATTCATTCATCCGGAGACTCTGCCGGTGAGCACACAATGGGATCTCCTCATTGTCTTCATCATCTCGGCGGTATTGCTCATCGCTTATCTGACCTGGCTCGGCTCTCTGGTCTGGAAAGCCAACATGAAACGGGAGACGGCATCATGACCGACAAAGAAAATAATGGCAATGGTAACGGCTACGGTCATCTCGAGCTGCCTCCCCTCTCTCGCAATGCCTTCATGAAGTCCTGCTTTTTCGGAGTAGCCGGAGCCTGGAGCGTCATGGCAGCCTATCCAGTATGCCGTTATCTCTGCCCCGCCGAGTCGGAAGAAGAGAAAGTGGTGGTGGAGTCGGTGACTGTCTGCAAAGAAAGCGACCTGCCACCGGGCAGCGGCCGCAATTTCAAGTTCGGTCACAAGCCGGCTCTGGTAACCCATACCGAAGACGGCCAGCTCCATGCTTTCATCGCCATCTGCACCCACCTTGGCTGCACCGTGCAATTCAACACCGAAAAAGATCTGATCTGGTGCGCCTGTCATGGTGGCGCCTACGATCCTTCCACCGGCAAGAACGTCGCGGGCCCGCCGCCCAAGCCCCTGGATCCGCTCAAAGTAGCGGTGGTGGACGGCAGTATCGTCGTGTCCAGAACCTAGGAGCTCGAGTCTATGCAAGTCAAAGAATGGTTCGATGAGAGACTGCATATCGATGAGCTGAGAGAGCTCGCCGAGAAGAAGGAAGTGCCTCTTCACAAGCATTCCTTCTGGTATTACATGGGCGGTATCACTCTCATGTATATCGCCATCCAGGTGGTCACCGGCATACTGCTGATGGTCTATTATGTGCCGGCTCTCGACTCGGCTCACGCCAGTATCCTCAAGATCAACTCGCAAGTGGAGTTCGGATGGTTTATCAGGTCGATGCACAGCTGGGGCGCCAACCTGATGATCTTTTTCGTCATCCTCCATATGTTCAGCACTTATTTCATGAAGGCTTACCGCAAGCCCCGGGAGCTCACCTGGCTCTCCGGCATGATCCTCCTGGTGCTGGCCCTGGCTTTCGGCTTCACTGGCTATCTCCTCCCCTGGGACGAGGTGTCCTTTTTCGCCACCAAAATCGGTATCGATATAGCAGGCAAGATGCCGGTGGTGGGCGAGATGATCGCCTACATGCTGAGAGGCGGATCGGAGATCGGTCAAGAGACCCTTTCGCGGTTCTTCGTCATCCATGTCTCGGTTCTGCCTCTCCTTCTGGTCATGCTCGCCGGCGCCCACGTGCTCATGGTGCAGATGCACGGCATGTCCACGCCTTCCGATGTGGACAAGGAGACGGTGAAGAAAGAGAAATTCTTTCCCAACTTCCTGATGAAAGACCTGCTTGTCTGGGTGCTCGCATTCAACGCCCTGGCTGTGGTGGTCACTCTCTTCCCCTGGGGGCTTGGTCCCGAGGCTGACCCGTACGCGGCAGCTCCCATGGGGATCAAGCCCGAGTGGTATTTCCTGGCGCCGTTCCAGTTTCTCAAGCTGATCCCGCCTCAAGTCGGTCCAATTGAAGGCGAGCTCTTCGGGATATTCCTGATGATGGCTGTCGGTCTGGTGATTCTACTTGTGCCTTTCTGGGACCGCGGCGACTCCGAATCGGCAAGCAAGACCGCCACCGCTGTCGGTGTTGTCACGCTTGCCGCAGCAATGTTTCTGACGATCTGGGGAGCAATCTCATGAACTATCCTCTATGGGAAGTGCCAATTCTAGGCGGCACCTGGGTAATAGGCATAATCGCCATCGTCCATATCTTCGTCTCGCACTTCGCGGTAGGAGGCGGTGCCTGGCTGGCGGTGGTGGAGCACCTGGCCTACAAGAAGAATGACGAGAGGCTCTATGAATATCTCAAGACCCATTCGAAATTCTTCGTCCTGGTAACCACCGTATTCGGAGCGGTGACCGGTGTCGGTATCTGGTTCTCCATCAGCCTGGTCAACCCCGATGCCACCGCGTCCCTGATCCAGATCTTCACCCTGGGCTGGGCAGAAGAATATCTCTTCTTCGTCGCCGAGCTGGCCACCGCATTTGCCTACTATTACACCTGGAATACCCTTTCCCGGGAGCAGCATCTGAAGCTCGCCCGGTACTATTTCATTTTCTCGGTGCTCACCCTGGTGATCATCAACGGGATCATCACATTCCAGTTGACACCGGGACAGTGGCTCGAGACCAAGTACTGGCTGGTGGGATTCTTCAACCAGACCTATTTGCCCTCTCTGATTATTCGGCTATTGATCATGTTCGCCATCGCCGGCATGTATGGTCTGGTCACCGCCACCAGGATCAAGGACGAGCACCTGCGGGTCTATATGGTCAAATTCTGCGCTCGCTGGCTCCTGCCGATCTTCTTCCTGGGACCGATAGTCGGCTTCTGGTATCTCACTCAAGTTCCGCAGGCCAGTATCACCACCATATTCAACGGTATCCAGACCTCAGGCGTGGGCAATTTCTCCATCCTGGCAAGAGCCCTCTATCTCTGCCTGATTCTATCCGGGACGGTGCTGGTCTTCGCTTATGTCGGTCCCTATCTCAACCCCCGGGGCTTCACCTTCCGCATCGCGCTGATGTTCATGGTCTGCGGTCTCATGGTCACCGGCACGGCTGAATGGATGAGGGAGCTTCTCAGAAAGCCCTATGTAATCTACGACTATATGTACTCGAACGGGATCAGGAAGACAGAGGTCCCGGAACTTGCGGGCAAGAATTTCCTGAGCGCTGCCCGCTGGAAACCGGCTGGTCCCGGCGAGGTGGAGTGCGGCAAGACCGTCTTCAAATACCAGTGTATGAGTTGCCACACCGAAAACGGTTACCGGAGCATGAAAAAGCTCCTGGGCGAAAGGGACAGGGAAGCCATCGAAGGATTTCTGACAGTCCTGAAAGAGACGGAACCCGGGAAAAACCCCTATGTCGGCGTGATGCCACCCCTGGTGGGAGACGAGAAAGATCTCAAAGATCTGGCAGCTTATCTCTCCACTATCAACGGGCAGACCGAGAAGCCGAAAATCGGCTCCCGTTGACGGTAACGGTAAATCCAGGGTCCCTTCGGAGCAGCGCCTCGATATCCTCCACCAGGCTGGTATCATCCTCGTTCAAACAGTTGGTCAGATCGACAGTCTTCAAGCTTGACATCGACAGCAATTCAAACAGGGCTCCCTTTTCGATCTTGCAGTCGCGCAAGCTGAGGGCAGGAACTGGAAGTCTGGCTACCTGTGCGAGAATGTCGCGGCTCAATCCGACTTTCATCAGAGCGACGATTTCGAGTTGCGGCAGCTCCTGTAGCTCGGAGAGATTGGCAGGAGCAAGCTTGTCGCAGGACAGATAGCCGAAGAGACGCAGACGGGGCAAGCCGGCGAGGCTACCGGCGAATCCCTCGGGAACCGGAATTCCATGAAAGGAGAGAGTGATATTCTCGAGCTTCTGCGCCCCTTTCAAGAAAGAGAAACTGCGAGCCGTAATCCTGTCGGAGCCCCTCGCCCCGGACCTGCTCCAGGCTCATATAGAAGGGCGAGCCCACCGCCGCACCGCTTCTGGTGAGCTTTTGCCCTTCATTCTCTGCGGCGCCGATCTCGAGACGAGCAAGACCGAGATCGATAATCTTGACGATCTCCTCGCCGTTCTCACCGGCAACAAGAAAGATATTCGAAGGCTTGAGATCGCGATGGACCACCCCCTGGGAATGCATATAGGCAAGGCCTTCGAGAATCTGCAAAGCGATCTCGGAGACTTGCGGCAACGCAAGTGGAGAGTTACCAATCAGACTTTCCAGGTCTTGCCCTTCGAGAAATTCCATGACCAGGTAGGGTCTGCCGTCGTCACTGGAGCCGAAATCGAAGACCTCCACCAGATGAGGATGAGAAAGACTGCCCAGAACCCTGGCCTCCCTCTGGAGCCTCTGTATGTCGCGGCCGGCGAAGCCAGCCGGCAGAAGTTTAATAGCCACTTCTCGTTTCAGGATCAGATCCGCAGCCCTGTAGACCTCGCCCATGCCGCCCGAGGCAATCAAGTCGCCCAGCCTGTAGCGATCATTCATCAGAAGGATAGATTTTCCTCCACTACAACGCTCATCTCGGGACGTTTCTTCTTCAACCAGGCGATCTCACTGTGAGGATCATTGATTTTGGCAATTTTGCTGGACTTGAAGCGGCTCTTCGAGAGCTCTTTGATCGCCCCGGGCTGGAAGTCCAAATCGGTCAGATAAAAATCATGAATGGGCGCCTTACAGAGGAGTCTGGCAAAATCGACAGTGAGATAAGTATGAAAGAAACCGCCTACTGAAAGGCGCTTGAAGTCGCGCAATTCCCGAACGGCATAGTCAGGTAGATTCTTGCATGAGTGAAAATGAATCGTCGCGATGGATCTCGACCTGGCAAGAGCCGATACGGCACCCTCTGGAACGGCGGTCTCATTGAACCGAAAAACCACGGTCGTCAAAGTAGGCACCACCGCCAGTCTCTCGAAGGCCCTGGTCGTCAGCCCGGGAGAGCCGACATAAACGGTCCTGAGTTTCGGCAGTGCGGCGATCTCGATGACACCAGCATCGGTTATACCATCGCAACCACTGACATCCAGACCGGTTACCTCAGGAAATTTCAGGACGAGCCCGGCTTTGACGTCAGTCAGCTTAGAATCCCTGAGGGAAAGATTAGTGAGTGGCATCTTCGTCAGATGTTTCAGTCCTTCTCCTGTCACCCTGCTGCCGTTAAGGGTGAGGATAGATACACGGTGATCATCCTTCAGAGACTTCAGATCATCATCCACTGTATCGGGCGCTACCCGGAGCGATTCTCCTTGACCGAGACGGGAGCGGAAGAACTGCTGCGATTCACCGGGTATTACCTCTGACAGACTGTCTATGACATCGATCCGCTCCGGCTCGGGACTTTGCTTCTTCAATCGCTTTTCGGGCTGCAGGACTAAGAAAAATGGCAGCGAGCAAAGAATCAGGACGAAAGAGCCGGCCAGACCAATAGCCAGAAGAGGCAATTTGGCGGCTCGATCCGTCCGTGCCGGATCGTCGTCTTCTTTGTTTTCTGACACGATCTCCGGACCGACAGCCCTTAGTGCGGAGCCCACCTCCGCCATGGTGGCGTATCGGCTCCGGGGATCCTTCGCTAGACACTTCTGGACGATATCCGCCACTGTTTGCGACACCGCTCCTCCTGTAACGTCCACCAGGGAAGGTGGCACCTCGTTGCAATGCTTCTCGATGGTCTCGAGGGCACTCTGTCCGGAGAAAGGGGGGCGGCCAGCGAGCATGGCGAAGATCAGGCAACCCAGAGAATAAATGTCCGATCTCTGATCCACCTCGGTGTTTCGAGCCTGCTCGGGACTCATATACGACGGCGAGCCTATAGCCGCGCCGGTAGCGGTGAGCCTTTGATCGGCATCGAAAAGAAATGCGATACCCAGATCGATAATCTTCACTCTGCCGTCAACGAGAAGAATATTCGACGGTTTGAGGTCCCGGTGGAGAATACCCTGGGAATGCACATGAGACATGGTCTCGACAATCTGGAGTGCGATAGCCAGCACTTCCTCCGGCGGAAGCGCACCACTTTCTGCAAGGATCTGGGCGAGGCTGTCTCCATGAAGCCTTTCCATCACGAGAAATGGCTCATTGTCCCCGGTGACGCCGAAATCGAGAATCCTGACTATTCCGGGGTCGTCGATTGCTGCAAGAGCCCTGGCTTCTCTCTGGAGCCGCTGGATCGAATCGGCGTCCATGGGCAGGTCGCTGGTCAGCACTTTCACTGCGACCTCTCTTTGCAGAATCAGATCGATAGCGGCATAGACCTTCCCCATCCCCCCGGCACCCAGGAGTTCCCGAAGCTCGAAACGATCCGTCATAAAGGCTGTCTAGAGAAGACCCAGGATCTCGAGGTCGGCCACCGGCTCCTCGAAAGAGCAGGAGCCTATGGAATGGACGAAATCCCGGCGGGCCGCACGGATCTGCTCTTCACCGAGGCTGCGATCTTTGAAGTGGGCGCGCTCATCGAAACTAAATGCCGACGGATCGGTCTCGAGTAGAATCGGCTCGATGTCATCGTCGCCGTGAAAGGCGAAGGCTGATGCCAGGAGGACGTTGAGAAAGCCATGCATCACCGCCCTCGGTGCGTCACTTTCATAGGTAAGAGCCTGCTCGGCTCTCAGGGGATGGTGCAGTCCGGCAGTGGCTTTGAAAGCAAGCTTTCGAGAAGCGCAGGCCCTGATAAAAGCCGCCACCGCTTCCACCGATGGAATCGCCTCGGGCTTGACGCCTCCGCAGCGGATCTTGGCAAAATTGCCTGCCTCTTTCACCCGGTCGAGTTCATCAATAGCACCGGTTGCGCCGACCTCGCAATAAACAGGCAAATCGCAGCTTGCCGGTACTGTGGTCTCGAAACTGGCTGCTCGCTTCACCAGAGTCTCCACGGGCCTTTCGGCGAGCACTGCGAAATGACCGTCGAGACTTCCGGGAGCCTTCTCCATGTCGCCGGCCTTGAGCACGAAACTGCGCAACATGAAGGACCGCGGGGCGCTCCTGTATTCTTGATAGTTAGCAAGAGCAATATCGAGGGGAAGACCGGCAGGGGGAAACAAGCCTGCATAGTCGATCAAGCTTTCGACAAGGGCTTTCAATGCCGGGGAGACTGTTTTTATCATAACTGGAAATGGTAGCACGTCCCGGGTGTTAATATATGCCGATGAGCAGCAACACCCATCTCGTAGAGATTTCCGAGAGAGCCAGGGCGATTCCCCCCTCCAACATCCGCGATTCCATGAAACGAGTGGCGGCAGCCACCGAGCGCGGCGAGGTCGTCAATCTCGCCCAGGGTCTACCCGAGTTCGAGGCTCCCCTGGCGGTGAAGGAAGCGGCAGTCGAGGCGATTCTGGGGAATAAGAATCAGTACTGCGACACCTGGGGACATCCTCCTTTTCGCCAGGCTATCGCTGAGAAGTACCACCGTCATTACGCAATGGAGATCGATCCCCGGACGGAAATCACCGTCACCGTGGGGGTGAGCGAGGCAGTCAATGCGGCGCTTCTTTCAGTTGTCAATCCAGGCGAAGAAGTCATCGTTTTCGAGCCTTTCTACGAGAACTATTTCAGCAATATCGTCCTCTGCCACGGTCAGGTGCGCTATGTGAAGCTCGATCCGCCTCACTGGACCTTTGACGAAGAGGAGCTGGCAGCAGCCTTCAACGAAAATACCCGGGCGATTATCCTGAGCAATCCCAATAACCCCACCACCCGCGTATTCACGAGAAAGGAGCTGGAGTGCATTGCCAGCCTCTGTCTCAAGTGGGACGTCCTGGCCATCTGTGACGAGATCTACGAGCACATGACCTATGACGGTCGCGAGCATATCGTCATGGCCACTATCCCGGGAATGGCAGAGCGGACATTCACCTGCTCGGGCCTGTCCAAGTCTTACAACCTGACCGGCTGGCGGGTCGGCTGGGTGATCGCCCCGCCTGAATATAGCGCCGCCCTCAGACGAGTGCACGATTATCTCACCCTGGTGGCGCCAACCCCTTTCCAGATAGCCGGCATCACAGCGGTGTCCCTTCCCGATTCTTATTATGCCGAGCTCAAGACCAGCTACCAGAGTCTCCGGGACAGCCTCTCCGATGCTCTTGCCGGAGCCGGTTTCGGACTCATCCGTCCGGAGGGGACCTATTTCATTTTTGCCGACTGCAAACATCTCGGTCTTGCAAGCGACGAAGAAGCTGCCGAATATCTTGCCCGGGAACGCAAGATCGTGTCCGTATCCGGATTCAGCTTTTTCCGTCCGGGTAGCCCGAGCCAGGCTCTTCGCTTCTGTTTCGCCAAGCGCCCCGAGACCATCGAGCGTGCCTGCGAGCTTCTCGCCGCCGGATCCTGATCGAAAAGCTAGACCAGCTCCTCGAGGGCCAGTTTCAGATACGGTGCGCTCTTGCCTCTGGCACCGGCGACTTGCTCCGGCGTGCCTTCGGCAACAACGAGACCGCCATGGTCGGCAGCGCCGGGTCCCATCTCGATCACCCAGTCGCTTCTTGCCACCACATTCATGTCATGCTCGACGACAATGACCGTATTGCCGGCTTCCACAAGACCATAAAGAAGGATCAGGAGCTTCTCGATATCATCTGGGTGCAGCCCGGTGGTGGGCTCGTCGAGAAGGTAGAGTGTCTTGCCTTTCTGCTCGCGTTTGAGCTCGGCGGCGAGTTTGATCCTCTGGGCCTCTCCACCCGAGAGCTCAGTGGCCGGCTGACCCAGCTTGAGATAGCCGAGACCCACCTGACGCAGGATATTGAGCGGTCTTGCCACTTGCTTGCTCTCTTCGAAGAATTCACAGGCTGTATCCACGGTCATGTCTAGAACCGAGGCGATATCGACACCCTTGTATTCAATCTCCAGGGTCGACTCTTTATAGCGTCTTCCCTTGCATGAAGCGCAGGGAGCATAGACACTGGGTAGAAAGAGAAGCTCCACCGAGACGAAGCCTTCCCCTTCGCAAACCGGGCAGCGCCCCTCGGCGACATTGAAAGAGAATCGTCCGGCACCATAGCCCCTTTTCCTGGCCTCGTCGGTGGCGGCAAAGAGCTTGCGAATATGATCGAAAAGTCCCGTATAGGTAGCCAGGTTTGACCGGGGTGTCCTGCCTATGGGCTTCTGGTCGACACAGACGAGCCGTTTGATACGCTCCGCTCCGGAAATGGTTGCTTTGCCGCGATCGGGCTTTTCGTCCATGAGTTCATCATCGTCCTCGGCATCCTCGGTATCCTGGCCGGGGTCCTCATCCGGAGAACCGAGCCATTCTCGCACTGTCTGAGCCAGGACTCTGCTTACCAGGGTAGACTTGCCGGCTCCCGAGACACCGGTGACGGTGGTGAGAAGACCCAGGGGAAAGCGTGCTTCGAGGTCCTGGAGATTGTGACGGCTGGCTCCTCTGAGGGTGAAGAACTCCCGGGGCTCCAGGCGCGGTCTGGATCTCATTTTCCTGTTGCCGTTGAGAAATCCGGCGGTTACCGACTCGGGACTGCCATCCAGATCCGCCACCGGTCCGCTATAGATCAGCTTGCCGCCACGGTCTCCGCCACCGGGTCCGATATCGACTATCCAGTCCGCCTGGCGCACGAGATCGAGCTCATGCTCGACAAGGATGAGGGTGTTGCCTTCCTCTCTCAGCCGGAAGAGCATGGAAGCAAGGGGTTCGGCATCCAGGGGATGGAGCCCCGCCGAAGGCTCATCCAGGACATAGACGACTCCGAACAATCCCGAATGAAACAGAGTAGTAAGTCTCAAGCGTTGAAGCTCGCCGGCCGAAAGAGTCGGCGCCGGACGGTCGAGACTGAGATAGTCGAGACCGAGCTGGGAAAGAAGCTCGATGCGCTCTCTGATCTCCTCTACCATCACCGGTGCTGCCTCGTTCGTCTCGAGCTCCGGGGCGCCTTTGATGATCTCGAGCAGGCGGCTCACCGGCATTTCCTGCAGCTCGGCTATATCATAACCGCCGAAACGCACAGCCAGGGACTCCGGCCTCAAGCGCTTCCCCTTACATGAAGAGCAGTCGGAGGTGCTCATGAACTGGAGAACCCGCTTGCGAAGCGTCGCACTTCCGGTGGTGGCGAAAGTCTTTTTCACATAGACAGCAGCGCTCATATAGGTGCCTTTATAAGGACGCTGGATGCGATGGGCCTCTCTTTCAGCGTGAACGGTCACCACCGGCTGCTCGTCGGTGAAGAGTATCCAGTGCCTGTCCTTTTTCGAGAGATCTTTGAAAGGAATATCGACGTTATAACCCAGGGTGGCAAGAATATCCCGGTAGTTCTTTCCCTGCCAGGCGCCGGGCCAGGCTGCCACAGCCTTTTCTCTGATGCTGAGGCTCGGATCCGGAACCAGGGAATCTTCGGTGACATCATGGATGACACCGACTCCGTGGCAATCCGGACAGGCACCCTCGGCGGTATTAGGAGAGAAAGCATCCGAGTCCAGTCTCTTGTCTGCCGAATCCGGATAACTGCCGGCTCGGGAGAAGAGCATCCTCAAAATATTCGAGAGAGTGGTGAGAGTTCCCACCGAAGAGCGGGAGCCCGGCTCGGCGCGTTTCTGCTCCAGGGCCACCGCCGGCGGTAGCCCCCCTATCTCCTCCACCTGGGGAGCCGGGAGCTGGGCGATGAGCCGCCGGGCATAGGGAGCCACCGACTCGAAATAGCGCCTCTGGGCCTCGGCATAGATAGTGCCGAAAGCCAGGGTGGACTTGCCTGATCCCGAGACCCCGGTGAAAACGATGAGACTCTCCCTGGGCAAGCTGACCGAGAGTCCACGAAGGTTGTTCTGCCGAGCTCCCCTGACCTCGATACAGTCCGTCTTTCCGGCAGCCCTGTTACATGACCGGCGCAATATTGTGAGCCCTTGCCTTCAACTGCTCCTGCTCGCCGCGCCTGCCGAGATAGTAGAGGACATAGGCATACTTTCTCAGGTAGGGAACGAGCTGAATCGAATAGGAGCCGTTGATCTCTTCGGCGAGCCTGAGAGCCCTGTGCAACTCGTTGGCAGCGGCGGAATATTGCTTGCGATCGCTATAGAGACAGCCCAGAGCGAAATGGGCTCTCTGGGCATAGGCAGACTTGGACGATCCCCCGCCCCAGATATCACGCGCTTTTATATAAATGGCCTCGGCTTCGGAGTATTTGCCTCCTTTAATAAGACAACGGGCGAGCTTGTCCATACGGTTGAAGATCTGCGGGTCTCCGGGCTCGAGGATACGCTCGGTTATGGAGAGGGCGTCTTTGAAATAGGACTCGGCATCGTTCTGCTCGCCTTTATCCAGACAGAGGACCCCGAGATTGTCATAGCTGTTGGCCAGGGAGAGATGCTTCTTGCCCAGAATAGTTCCCTTTACGTCCAGGGCTACTTTATATAGTCGATCCGCCAGCTCGTAATTCTGAGCATAACGATGCAAATCCCCCAGAGCGTCACAGGTGATCGCCCATTCGAGGAGCGGATCCCGCATCACCGGGGCGGCGCTGCCTGCCCAGGCCTTGAGAGGCATGCCTTTTGTAAGCTTGATCTTGCCCTGGGGCATGCTCGCCTGCTCGCGAAACTTGCCCTGGACATAGTCGATCACTCTCTCGGTCATTGGATTGGCTTTGCTCCTGGTGCCATGCTTGAGGTAGAAAGTGATGAGCTCACCCATGGGCTGGATGAGATCGCCGCTGCCGGTCCCGAGAGCCACTTCTTTCAGATAGACCTCCTCCTCCAGATAGGGTTCCGCTTCTTTGAATCGACCGCGGACAGTGAGAAGCCTGCCCAGCTCGCCGGGGCTTGCGGCAAAGCGGATATCGGGATCGTCCAGTTTGCGCTCCAGGGCTACTGCGTCTTTGAGCAGACGCTCGGCTTTGCCGTATTCGCAGACTCGAAAAGCTTCGGCGCCATGTTTTTGAATCTGCTCCCAGGTCTTCAGGGTAGCGGCTTTCTCCTGGGGGGACATGGTCGGGATCTGCACCGGGGCCGCTGCCGATTCTTCAGCAGGAGCATTGACAGGTGGAGCGACGATGGCATAAGCAGGATCCAGGGCCCTGGGCGGCTCCTGTGAGTTCGGAGTCGAGTTTGCAGGAGGAGCAGGAGTCTGAGCTTGAGCCGGGACAGCAACCGGAGGCGGGTTGATCGGTGGGGCAGGAGCCGGAGTGAGAGCGGGAGCGGGAGTGAGAGCGGGAGCCGAATTGGGAACATCAGGCGCAGCCTTCGCCGGTGCGCTCTGTCTGATGCCCGGGGGGAGCACGAGAGCCGAAGGCGAGGCGCTGAGCCCCTCGTCTTTAGGCTTTTCGGGAGCGGCTTCGACCGGCGGGCTGCCGGTGCCCTCGCTACCCACTACTCCCGGCGCACTGGTCTCTGCATTTGTCTGAACAGGATGTGTCTGGGCGGCGGAAGCGCCGGGAACAGGAGCCGACGAAGCCAGGGAGGGAAGGGGGACGGCGACCCAGAGCAGGCTGACGCTCAGAGCTGTGCGAGCGGCGACCGAAACAAATCTCTTCGACTCGATGAATTTCTGTGGCACTGGCTTATTCTAACGGATTAAAAGAGGAATTGCCGCACGCGCAAGGCAGAGGCGATGCCAATGCCGCCCCGGTGGCGGTTCTCGAATGTTACATGCTTAATCGTGTTATAGTGACCGTTCATCCTGTCTCATCTCGACTCGACAAAAGCATGAAGCTGGTATCATACTCGAAGCTCGCCCTTGCTCTGAGCCTTCTGGCGTTGCCTCTGGCAGCCAGTCCCGACGATCTGGAGAAGTCTTTCCAGGAGGCCATGGCGCTCAGAGAGAAGCACGACTATGAAGGCGCCATGGCGATCTACGACCGCATGCTCGCTGCCGACAGCAACAATGCCAGAGCGCATCAAGAGCGCGGGGCGGTATTCGCAAGCCAGGGACGCTACGGTGACGCGCTCTCCGAGGAGAAAAAAGCCCTGACCATGGATCCCGGTCTGCATCTGCCGCACATATATACGGGAATGATCTATTGCAACAAGGGAAGATTTCTGGACGCTTACAACGAGTTCAGTAAAGCAAGAGCAATCAAGCCGGAAGGATATATAGTCCATATGCGCCTGGGTGTGGTCTGCCGGAGACTGAAACGCCTGGATGAGGCTGCCACCGCATATGAAGCCGCAGCCAGATTGAAACCCGAGCGCTCGGCACCACACCGTGCTCTTTCGGCCCTCAATATCGAGCGCGGCGAGATCAGTACCGCCATCGAGCAAGCGCGGCTGGCCATCAAGCTCGAGCCCACCGCCGTCAATTACAACAACCTGGGCACGATCTATTCGATTATCGACAAACTTGACGAAGCCGGAGAGCTTCTCAGGAAGTCAGCCGATCTCGATCCGAACTTCGAGGAGCCCCTTCTCACACTGGGCCGGATCCTGACCTTGAAAGGCGACTACAAGGGCGCCCAGGAAGCCTACGAGAAAGCGCTCAAGATCAACACCAGAGATTTCGCTGCCAGACAGGCTCTCCGGACTCTCAAAGACAAGCGGATCAAGCGGGTGATAGTCACCGACTCCAGGAGCGAATGGGTGGAGACCGGAAAAGGGAAAGCTCAATATCATCCACGACTGACCCTGAGAGTGAAGAACTCGAGCGAGTCGAATCTCACCAACCGGACCCTGGAATTCAAAGCCCGGTTCGAGAACTGCAGGACAGGCAGTGTCGCCCATGCCCGGACCCGCGCTAAAGGAGCCTTCGCTCCCGGTGAAAGTATCGAAGTGGTGCTCCAGAGCCGCAAGACCATAAGCCGCTCCAGCGAAGCCGGCAAACCTGCCGATTACCAGGTGACCGTAATGGGCTTCATCGACACCACCAGCCCTTTCGAGTCCCAGTACCTGCTCGACCGGCTCATGGATAATCCGTCTGAATAAAAATCGGTCAGAGTTGGTACATATCGTACATGAAGAGATTTACAGCCCTGCTTGCTATAGCCGCCACCATGGCGGGTCTCGGCATGACGCCCGGCGGAAGCGAAGCATCGGCCAGGGAGTCGGTCCGCAAATCGGTCAGAGCTTCTTCCGGTGGGACTCTCATAGCCAGCCGCAGCAAGGCGAGCCGGTCGAAAAGCCGCAAATCCCGTTCCCGAAAAGGCAAGAAGTCCAGACACGGCCGCAAGAGCCACAAGCATGTTGCCCGGGTACCGTCCCAGTTCGGCATCCTGGTGCAATCGGGCGACGGAGACATTGTCATGGACCGGTTGTCTGATACCAGTTTCAACCCGGCCTCGGCAATCAAGCTCCTGACCGCTTATGGTGCCATCAAGACCCTGGGTCCCGATCATCGATTCGCCACCGAGATATACACCGATGGCGTTCTCGACGAAAGCACCGGTGTGCTCAAAGGAGACGTGATTCTGAAAGGTCACGATCCGGTTTTCGAGAAATCCGATGCCCTGACGGTCTCGAGAATCCTCAGCGAAAGAGGGATCAAGAGAATCGACGGCAAACTCCTCGTGTCGGACCGATTCTCTCTCTACTGCTCACCCTACGCCCTGGTCTCGGGCCGCGGTCTGGTCAAGATTATGCAGAATGCCGGCGACAACCGGGTCGCGGTAGGGGGCGGAGCGCAGCTGGGTCAGCCCGGCGAGAACGCGATCCTTATACATGAGCATCAGTCGGAGTATCTTCAGGATACTCTCAAGGTCATGCTCAGCCGCTCTCTCAATGGCGCCGCCGAACGTATAGGCAGTGTCGTGGGCGGTGTCGGGACTCTAGCCGATCTCGCCTCCAGCAACCTGGGCATCCCCAGGGAGAGCCTCCATCTCGACAGTGCCAGCGGGCTCGGTCAGTGTCGCATAACACCAAAACAGATGATGCTTGTCCTTCTCGGTCTGGAAGAAGAGCTCAAGAAAAACGGTCTCGAATTCCAGGATATCCTTCCGGTTGCTGGTATCGACGACGGCACCCTGGAAAAGCGTTTCGCCGGGGAGAATGAGCGTGGCAGCGTGATCGCCAAGACCGGTACCCTGAGCCACACCGACGGGGGGGTCAGCGCCCTGGTAGGTGTGTTGAGAAGCCAGCAAGAGGATCTCTATTTCGTCCTGTTCAACTGGCACGGTGGTGTCAATAATTTCCGCAGCCTCCAGGACGCCATGATCAGGCAGCTGCAGGAGCAGCGCGGCGGTCCCAGGGCCTTCGACTACGAATCCTGAGTATAATCGAAGAAATGCCAGAGTCACCCGGGAGCAATCCCCGTGTCACCCTCCAACCTCTGTACTCGTTGCGGCAAGCCCACCAGGCAAACCACGACATCAGCCAGTATCACCCAGTGGCTCTCGGTATGCCGCTGTGATTTCATCGACATGCCCGAGAGCGGCGGCTCCCTCGATACCGATGTCTGTCCCGACTGCAAGAAGCGAGTAAATGCCGGCAGAAGCGGCTCTTTCACCCAGATGATCTTCCGCTCGGATCTCTGTTCCTGCAACCGCCCGACAGGTGAGAAAGGCGACAATGGGTTCGCCGGCTCATCGACTCGAAGCCCGGCGTTTGTCGGCTATACGGAAGAAGAGATCGAAGACTGCGAGCCTCCTGATCTGGACCCCGAATTCTTTCCTCTGGATCGCTATCAGCCCCTGAAAGAGCTGGGTAGCGGAAGCGGCGGCTCGGTCTATCTCTGCAAGGATCTCCTCCTGGGCAAAAAGGTCGCGGTGAAAGTCCTGCATGTGCTCTCCGCCGAGCAGCTCGTGGCTTTCCAGGACGAAGCCCGGGCCACCAGCCGCCTCAACCACGAGAACATCATCAGCGTCATCGATTTCGGCAGCACGCCCGGCGGCTCGCCGTATATGGTTCTGGAGTTCTTCCCGGGGCAGACCCTGAGAGCTTATCTCGATCAAAACGGGCCCATGGAGCCCGAGCTCGCTCAGGCGGTCTTCCTCGAGTTGCTGGCGGCCCTGGACTATTCGCACCGCCACGGGATCTATCACCGGGATCTTAAACCCAGCAATATCATGCTGGCAGGCGAAGACGTGAGAGTGATCGATTTCGGAGTAGCGAAAGTCTCGGAGATGACCGGGCAGACCACCGAATTCCAGGGGCGCACCATGGCCGGTACGCCCTGTTACATGAGCCCCGACGTGATCAATGGCTTCGACTATACGGCTGGCTCGGAGATCTACTCGGTGGGCTGCATGCTCTTCGAGACTCTCACAGGAGTGGTGCCATTTCAGGGAGATACTGCTCTTTCCACCCTCAACCTGCATGCCAGTTGCGAGCCCCCGGCGCTCTGGCAGGTGAGCGATCGAGCGTTTCCGGAGCAACTCGAGACATTTGTCGCCACCGCAATGGCGAAGTCGCCACATGATCGCTTCGCCAGCGCCGAGGAAGCAGCTGATTTCCTGCGCCAGCAGATCTGTTCCGAAACCACCGATGAGCCGGTGCCTTCCTGGCAGAGCTCGTCCGATCCCGCTTCGAGCGGGCGGCGACCGACCTTTTTCTATCTTGCCCTCACGGTCTGTCTGATTGCCTCTCTGGGCGGCTGGCTGCTCCTCTCGAGACTATCGGCCGGCGAGTCGGCCGGGATAGACGAAATGCGTATCAAAGACATACCGATTCGCTCGGCGATCGGCCATATATCTGACGAGATGACAGTACCGCGCAAAGGAATCTGGTCGGACCGCATGGAGCTTATCGGAGACTGGAGCGACAGTGAATATAAGACGGTGACAGTCGGTCCCGAGATCAAAATGCTACAGATCGTCAATCCGGCTATCGAATTTGGGAGAGGTCTCAGCTTCCTCAGCCATACTAACATAGAGAATCTGGACCTTCGCGCTACTGGTATCACTGACGATGCTATTCCCCATATCGCTGCCATGAAGCAGCTTCGCTGTCTACGGATGGATTCCTGCCCCAATATCACCGACGAGGGGATCAAGATGCTGGCTCGCTGCCCCTGCCTGGAGAAGCTGAACCTGGTAGATACGAGAATCAGCGATCGGGCCGTCGAATATCTCTCGGGATTGGCGACCCTGCGTGAGATCAATTTGAGCAAGTCCAGGAATCTGAAGGGAAGCAACCTTGATCTTCTCAAACAGGTCACCAGGCTATATGCCTCCGATCTCGATCTGGCTGGCAAGCTCCAGGGATTCGCCCGGCTATCGGCTCTGCGCTCCCTGACCCTCTCTCGCTCTGGGCTCACCGACAGCGACGTCAGGCATCTGAGCCCTTTGACCCTGGTCGATCTGAATGTCTCGGGAAATATATTGAGCGATCGGGCCATCCTCTCTTTATCGAGAATCAGAGGCTTGCGTGTGCTCACCGTGTCTGGTGACGACAGTCGGGCGATCAATTTGGCCCCGATCATGACCGGACGCCGGATCGATTTCCGGGTCGAATCATCCAGGCTCTAGAGACAACCCTGTTGATTCAGGCGACGGCATTGCCGTTGTTCATATTTTTGAAGTTCTGGACCACACCATTGACGGTGTTGACATAAGCGACAGTATTGTTGCCGTCGCTGCTGGGAGCATAAACGTCGATCACCTGTGACAGTGAGGTGAGTCCGCGTTTCTGGACATAGCTCTCATCTATCAAGCGAGCCCAGTCGCGAGCGCCTTCAGCCCAGGAATTGTACCTTCTGAAAGTGCCGTCGGTGCCGCCTGATTCCGGCGCTCTGCCTTTGATGTTTCCGATACTGAGGTTGTTGCGGGCTCTGCCATAACGCCCGCAAGTGGATTCCTGGAGGAAAAAGCCCACCGCTACCGCCGGATCGATTCCTCTTTCGGTGCAGGCGTCATAAAGAGCCTGGGAGAACCCTGCCTCTCTGGCGGCGGGGGATCCCATCTTCTCGAGGAAAGTCTGAATCTGCTCGGCATTGCAGGAAGGTGGTCCTTTGATGGCGACATCGCCTTCCACAGGCTTGGGAATGGCCGAGCGATCGATGGGTCCATTGGGCTCGAAACTGCCATTGCGATAGCCGCTTTCCGGTGCGGTACCGATATTGCGACCGCCTATGGACTGGGAATTGGCGCCGCCATAGTTGAAGGGCTGCGAAGGGGCTGCTACCTGCTGTGGAGCCGTGTCCACCGGCTGGCTCTGATTTACCACCGGCTCGGGCTGTCTGGTGCCCTGATTGACCACCGGCTCGATGGCGGCATTGCTCTGGGCGCTTGCCAGCATACCCTTGAGGAATTCGGGCACGTCTGTAGAGCCGGGATTGGCTTTCTGCCAGAAATAGATCTTCTCCTGGACCTTTGCTACTTCCAGTTGCTGGATTGCTTTCTTGGCGGCAGCTTCCCCTTCCGGGCTGTCCACCTGTACCGTCACCGAGCCGTCCGGGTTGGGTGCAGTCTTCTCGGGATTCTTGACGAGATTGCCGTCGGCGCCCAGTACATAGTCCGGGACCTGACCGGAGGAGGCGGTGGTGAAATTGACTTCCTTTCCCTCACCGATCATGGAGCTTATCTGGGACCAGGTTTCGGGTTTGACTCCCGCTGGGGGCGCAGGGCTCTCCGGAGCGGCGACGGTGGTATCCGAAACGGTCTTTTTGCCGATGGTGGAGTCTATATACTCATCGCGAAACGGGGCAGAAGAATCCACGGCCTGTGGTGTGAGCGAGAAGCTCTCCAGTGATTGTGCCATATAGGTGTACCCACTAAGGTGTACGGGGGCTGCTTGCGAGCTATTTCAGTATATTTATGGCGCCCCGGGCGGTCCATGGTGAAAATCCCATCCTGACTCAGGGAAAATCCGGCGCCCGGAGCTTGAACACCCCGGCCTCGGTGCCTACCCTGTAGCAGAAATAGGTCCTGTCCTTCTGACCGGCAATGCGGTCGATATTGAGCTTCTCCTCGTCCATGATCAATTCGAAGACCGGTGAGGCGTTGACCGGATTGAAAAAGTCCTTGAGCGGTCTGTGCTTGTATTTGCGCCCGTCCACCCTGAAGATCTGACCGCCGAGCAGGTCGGCGTCCTTTTTGGCCAGGGCGAAAACCGCCACGGTCCCGAGATTGACCATGAGCTGAGAGCGAAACTCCTCGCTCAGGTGCTGGAGGGTGCGCAGGCAGCCAACGACTCCGATCTGGTAACGGCGGGTCTCATTGGTGAGACGCTTGACCGTGTCTTTCTCGACGAAACGATCGAACTCGTCCAGATAAAGGGCCACCGGTCCGCTGCCCGATTTCCTCCGGGAGAGAGCCAGGGCCGCCTGCTGCAGAGCCGTGACTATCAAACTTCCCAGGAGATTGCCGTTTTGATCCAGCTCGCCTTCCGAAAGGCTGACCAGAAGGATTTTTCTTTCCGAGATCACCGATTTCAGATCGAGGTTCTCTCCTTTGCCCGAGAACACCTGCCTGATCCTGCCATCGCCCAGGGTAGGGCTGATCCGGTTGAGAATCGGCTCGACCCAGGTGATCCACTGATCGGTCCGGGCCAGTTTCTTGTACTGCCCCCAGTTATCCAGGAGGGAGCCGTATTCGGCTCTTTCATTGCGGTGCAACTCCACTTTCTCGAGCATGAGATCGCGGAAATCGTGGTCCTGGAGCAATGCCGGGAGATCGAGCAGGCTCCGGTCATTGACGGCCAGCAGAAGAGCGGCGTTACGCAGGACGTTAGCGGTCTGCTCGCTCCACTGGCTCTGCTGGCCGGGGCTCTCGGCGTACATGGTCTTGAAGCCCTGGACTAGAGCATTGGCCAGAGCCTGGAGATCCCCATCCGCTGGAATCGCAAGAGGATTGAAATAGAAGCCGTCGCCGCCGGCCGGGTCGACATAGATCAGGTCCGACTCGCGCTCCGGGGCGTGTTTCTCGATATACTCGGCGATCAGGTCGACAAGGTTGCCGTCCGAATCGAGCAGGACCACAGCCCGATCCCCCGAACGTATATCATGAGCGATCATGGAGGCCATGAGCCTGCTCTTGCCTTTGTTGCTTCCTCCGAGGATCAGCATGTGCGGGTTCTCACGCCGCAAATCAGGAGGTATGGATAGAGACCGGGGCGAGAACGGCCACCAGAAATGCCATTCAGGTCGAGTGCCGAGAGGGACCGCGCCGGCTGTCAGCCGTTTACCGAGTTGAGCCAGGGCCTGCCTGTGCTCTCTGCGATACTGCGAGGGAATATATTTCTGTTTCTCGAAACGGCTGATCAGACCGGAAGGCGAGAACACAGCGAAGGAAATCGCCACCAGAGTGGCGCAGGTCGCCAGGACCAGGCCCGCCAGGCTCATGAAAATTCGGCTGAGATCCAGCCTGCCTCGCTCATCGGCAAAATTTTTCCTGACCCAGTTCTCTATGGTGAATCTCCCGGTCTTCTTTTCGGCCGGCTGTACGAACCGGGAAGGAACAGCGGACCAGGAGCCAGTGATCAATTCGTACTCGTCCGGTGCCTTTTTGAGAGAGACTTTGAAAGTGCCGCCAAGTCTGGTGGCTTCTCCCGAATCATGATCGTCCCGGTTCAATCGCCCCCGGAACTCGATGGGTTCTTTCGGAGCGCCTGATTGCCAGGCACCGGCATCGAACCGCTTGATGAAAGCAATGCCACCGTCCCGAGAGATGAGCCCCTGGTCTATGGCAAAGCCGAGATCGAGACCCGGTCCATAATGAGCCACTCCTCGCCCGATAAAAGACCGGCCGTGCTGCGTGATCTCCATGTCATCCACGATACCGGTCTGATACCGGATACGCCATCGCCCACCGATGTCGGTCTGAGTGGCGGGCTCTGAGTTCGCCTCCTTGATCCTGTCATGATCCAGGCTCGAGAGCGCCATGGCAATCACCGAGACCGTGATGATAAGACCAGCGAGAATGGCTGTTGAAACGAGGGCTCGGCGCGGTATTCGCAATACGAGATCGCCGTCCCTCTCCGGCTTGTTCCTCGAGAGGCCGAAAGTGTAATTGATCGGCTCCGGTGCTGTCTGTTCAGAGCCTGAATCACCGGCAAAGCATTTCTCCGATTTCCGGGCCTCGAGCATAATTCTCATCGGAGCCGGCAGAACCGTCGACGGCAACTCGCTTGGCCGGTTGAGACTGAGGTCCACACCACATGCAGTGCAGTTCGGCACCTGCTCGTGCAGAATCGTACCGCAGCACTGGCAGATAAGTAAGATCATTTGTTTGCTACTGTTTGCTACTGTTTGCTACTAATGGTCTCTGGCCTGAAGCTAAATAATAGGCACAAAGAGGATTGTTGTCAAGAATCTGGATGCTCGACGAGATCCAGGCGCTCTTTCTCGAGAAATATGCGACTATATGGCTGATGAAGGCCGACTCTCTATCTCTGGCTATGACCATCTTGCTCCTTTCTCTTTGTGGTTGCGGACAAGTCAATCAGATCCAGTCGCCTGCAAAACCCGATGAAAGCAAGCCGGTTGCCGACGAGAGCTTCACGTCGATTTTCGATCAGATCGAATCCGAGAAGAGAGGAGAAGACGATGAGCCTCTGGTCAAGCCCCGCACCTACAGGCGCTGTATCACCCTCGGGGAGACAGCCCTGAAAAGAGACGATGTCACCGCCGCCCTGGCCTATGCCAAGTTCGCTCTCGAGATGAACCCGCAAAGCGGCAGGGCCTATTACATCCGGGGCAGAGCCCTTTATAAAGCGGAAGACAGTTCTCTCGATAAAGCCATTGCCGATCTGGAGAAGGCAGTGAGCCTTGATCCCGGCATCGCGCAGGCCCATGAGATCCTGGCGGCAAACTATGCCACCAGGGGCGAATTTCAGAAAGCCATCAAAGCTGTCTCCCGGGCGATCCAGGCTAAACCGGGCGATGCTGAATTGTACGAGTTGCGAGCCTCGATCCTCTGGGAGAAAGGGAGGAAAGACGAAGCCCTGGCCGATCTGGGCGAATCGGTCAAGCTCCGCCGCGATTTCCGGGGCTATCTCGCCCGGGCCAAATATTTCGAAGCCGACGGTAGAAGGGATCGAGCCATCGAGGACTACACCACCGCTCTCGAGCGCGAGAAGAAATTCAATCTGGGAACTGCCGAGATCCTCAAGGCCAGGGCAGCATGCTATTCCCTGGACCAAAAGCACAGGCAAGCCATAGCGGACCTGAGCCGGGTGATCGAGCAGATCAGAGAGGACGATGACGCTTTCAGGCTGCGGGGCGAAGAGTATTTGAAATTGAAAGACTACCACCGCGCCGTGGCCGATTTCACCCGGGCCATCGAGATCTCACCTGACTACGCCCGGGCCAGTCTCGAGGCCAGAGGCAGGGCTTATCGCGCCCTCGGCGAGAAAGAACTTGCCGATAAGGACCTGGCGGAGGCCCGGGATCAGGAGCAGAAAAAAGCCGAAAAACCGGTCTTCGAGATCGCGAAATGAGGAATCAGACCTCCACCGGTCGGCCCGGTTTTTGAATCAGGCTGAGAAGCGCCAGGACAAGAACGACCAAGGACAGACCGAGAGCCACCCAGGCCGGTGTGCTGACCCCGGTCTTGATCACCGCTTCGCCTGGTGCATCGGGATTGTAGTGGACTATGATCGGCTTGCCTGCTTCGTAGACAGTGGGGTTATAAGAGAGCCCGAAATGAGCGAAGAACTCGGTGATTGCCTCGGGCTCGGCGGAGAGCCGGTTGCTGGTCACATCATGACCATCGATATGATAGGTGTAGGTAACCACGGGAAGGTAGACGTCCTCGGAGGTCACCGAGCCGATATGATGCTTGTCGATCCTCACGATATGGCCGACCACGGTAGGCCACTTGTCCGCGGTCAGACCATGGAGGATCGAGTCGCCCAGAAGATAGACCACCACCAGGCAGGCGGAGCAGATCAGGATAGCGCCTATACTCTTCATGCTGCTTGGACTCCCATATTTCCGATTCTTCCTTATCATTGGAGCAAAGCAAGAGCCTTTCGGCATCGGCCCCGGTGACGATTCGGAGAGGTTGCTGATTAAACTTCAGCGTATAAACCACACTGAAGTCCCTGGCTTTTCTTATCAGTGTCCTTGTAATCGACCTGGACCAGATCTAAATTTGATTCATACCTGAGGAGGGACTGGCAATGAACGGGGACGGACCGCGGGAAGTCTTCCTGGGCGGAGCCTGTGGGCATACGACCTGGAGACGGGATATTGCTATTCCATTGCTCGAGAATGCCGGCGTAACCTACCACAACCCCCAGATGGGTTTCGGAGACTGGCAGGAGAACGACCAGCTCGAGGAGATGCGCCGCAAGGACGAATGTCTCGTGCAGCTATTTGTCATAACCGGCCACACAAGAGGTGTGGCATCGGTCGCCGAGGTGGCTTATCTGATCGGGGCCGCCAAGCCGGTGGCCATAGTTCTGACCGATGTGGAGACAGGCAGCGTCATTTATGACCGTAAAATAGACAGGGTGGAAGCCGATGATCTCAACAGAGGCAGGATTTTCGTCCGTGCCATGGCCGAAAGGCACGCGGTGCCGATTTTCACCGATATCGCCCGGGGAGCCGGACATTGCATAGAGCTTGTGAAAAGCCTCAGGGGAACTCTCACCCTCGAAAAGGTGGAGGAGATGCTTTCCCGGGTCTCCTTCTCCGACCTGCAATTCAACGCCGAGCCCGCTCCCGGAGGCTTCCATATCTGGCTTCGCGGTCTCGAAGTCGACACTTATACAGGCGAGCCGGCTCCGCAAGAAGGACGCAAATGGTTCGTGTCGGTGCATTGCACACCATCCGATGTCGTGCGCACGGCGTTCAAAGCCGTGGTCACCTGGCAGGAGCACGAAGTAAGAGAGCATTTCAAGTATTCGGGAAAACGTGTGTTCAGCCCCCACCTGAACATCGATGATATGGCCTCGAAGGAAGATCTAAAAGTAAAACAGGATCCCTGCCGGGTATGACCAGAGAAGTACTCTCGCTGCCGATGGTGGACCTCTCTTCTCCCGGGAGCCGGGAGGATCTTCTCATTGCCGCCAGAGAGCACGGCATGTTCTATCTCACCGGTCACGGCGTGGATCTCTCCCTGATTACCGGGGTGCTGGAGGAATGCCGGTCTTTCTTCGAGTCCGGAGAGGCTGGAAAAATGGCGATAGACTCAAGGTTCTCGCCTCATTTTCGCGGCTATACTCTTCTCAAGAATCACCGGGACTGGCGCGAGCAGATTCATCTGGGCAGCGAAACCGTTGCCGGGGCGGAAGAGTACTGGCAACTTGCCGGTCCCAATCTCTGGCCTGAAAGACAGGAATTCAGAGACCATCTGGAGAGCTATATGAAAGCCATCGAGGCGCTCTCCAGGCGGGTCCTCGAGTCCATCGCCTCGGCCATGGGAAGATCGCCCGGATTCTTCATCGATCGCATGAGGGACCGGCCCTACCAGCTCGTCAAATGTATGTGCTACCACCCCCAGGACGGGTGCGGAGAGCACATAGGCGTTACTTCGCACTATGACTGGTGCTGGCTCACTTTCTTGATCCAGGATGACATCGGCGGGCTCGAGGCTCTCGCCCGAGACGGCATCTGGAAGCCGGTGGTTCCTCTTTCCGAGGCGATCATCGTGAACACCGGCGAGCTGATCGAGATCGAGACAGGCGGTTTGATTCCGGCCAGCGCCCACCGGGTGCTCAGCCGGGAGCACCGGCGCAATCGCTACTCGGTGGCTGTTTTCGTCAATCCGGCTCTGGACGAGAGGATCTTTCCCGAGAGACGAGCTGGCGGTCTCGTCGGCGCTTATGCCGAACTAGATGGGAAAGGTTCAGGCGAGCACGTACACCGTGTTATCGAGGACATGCACGATGAAACTCCTTTTGTATTCGGCGAAGCCGAATGGCACAGAAAAGGCGAAGGGCGATGGTGCGCCCGGGGCTCTTGCTTGCAGGCTCCGCTCGCGGTCGGCTAGTCCTCTTTGATCTCATAGACGGGCTTTTCGGCTGGTCTCTCGTAGAGGCGCCTGGCCTCGTCCATATCTTTGCGCGCTAAATCGCTCTCCCCGAGCTTCTCGTAGACCCGGGCCCGGCCCTCATAGCTTGTGAATTTCAACGCTATTTGGCAGGATTTTTTCAACGGTATTTGGCAGAGAATTTTCAACGCTATTTGTCAGTAAGCGTCACCGGTCCTGGTATCTAATCGCCGTTGCCGAAGTGTCCTGTAGAGAGTCGTGTAGTGAACGCCGAAAGTGTCGGCAACCTCTCGAATCGAGTGCCCTTCATCGATTAGGCGAAAAATGATCTTCAGCTGCTTGTCGGAGATCTTGTTTGGCCGACCGAACTTGACGCCGCGCTTGAGGGCTTCAGTCCTTCCTGCCCCGGTTCTGGCCCGTATCAAGTCGCGCTCGAACTCAGCCAGGCCTGCGAAGATGGTCATGATCATCTTGCCTGCCGCGGAGGTAGTGTCAGCCCAGGGCTCGCCGATAGACGAGAACTTAGCGCCAGATTCCATGATCCTGTCTGTTATCTCGAGGAGCATCTTTGTCGACCGTGCGAGGCGATCGAGGCGCCAAACAACAACGACATCGCCGGCGCTGAGGCTGTCGAGCATCTTGTGGAGTTCTGGCCGGTCCCATTTTGTACCAGACTGCTTCTCCTGAAAAATCTTCTTGCAGCCGGCTTTGCGAAGGCTGGTCAATTGCATATCCAGGTTTTGCTCTTCAGTGGATACCCTTGCATAGCCAATCTTCATACTGGTCCTTTCTTTAGCGAATTATTAGTGAAACTAGTGGTGAAAGTCGGATGAATTTTGACTATTATTTTTGCTACACCGACGGAGCCAGTTTAGCGTGGTTCCGGGCGTGTAGTGAAAATCCAGACTTTTGCAAGGTCGCTGATTGGACAAGAAAAGCAATAAGCGCGCCACCTCTTCAGAGCAGGCGCTGAAGCTTGTGCGTCTCCTCAACAGGTATCTGATGGAAGGGGTGACGACGCAGACGCTCGCTCACGAGTCCGGATTATCGGAAAGGACTATCTGGCGTTTGCTCCAGCTCTACCGGGATGAAGGGCTTGAAGGACTGCTGCGCAAAACCCGATCAGACAGAGGTATCCGGAAGATGCCTGAGGATTTGCGCCAAGTGATTGAAGGGCTTTGCTTACGAACGCCCAGGGCGAGTCTTTCCTGGATTCACAAGAAGGTCACTGAATACTGTCGCAAGCAGAGTCTGAAAGCCCCCTCTTACGGGACTATACGGCACATCTATCTGGACCTCCATCCACATGAGAAAGTGCTGGCTCATGATGGCGAGCGCGCCTACAAAGAGGCCTTTGAGATCATTCACCGAATGGAAGCCGACCGGCCCAACGAGTTCTGGCAATGTGACCATAAGCAGCTTGATATCTTCGCCAGTGACTTTCGTGGCCGCACCGGCAAGCTCTGGCTGACGGCAATCATCGATGATTACAGTCGAGCTATTCCTGGTTACTATCTGGGCATTGAGCCGCCCAATTCGATGAGAGTAGCGCTCTGTCTCAGGCAGGGCATCTGGTACAAGGACGAACCAGGCTGGCCGGTCTGCGGAGTACCGGAGCACTTCTACAGCGACCATGGCTCAGACTTCAAGTCTGCTCATATCGACCAGGTCGCCGCCGATCTCAAAATCCAGCTCCACAACTCGATTGTAGAGGAACCGCAGGGACGAGGAAAGATAGAGCGCTTCTTTCAGACAGTAGACAGTATGTTCTGCCCAGGCGTGTTGAGCCTTCCAGAGAGTCCGTTGCAAGTAGAGGAGATAGACAAGGCTTTCAAGGAATGGCTTCTTGAAGAATACATGCAAAAGGTTCACTCCGAGACAAAAGAGCCGCCCGGAGAGCGGTTTAAGTCGGGAGCGGTCATACCCAGAATGCCGAACAGCCTGCAGGACCTCGATTTGATGCTTCACAAGGTTGGCAAACCCCGAAAGGTACAGAGAGATGGCATCAGGTTTGAGACATTCCGATATTTTGACTTCGCCCTCGGAGCCTATGTAGGCGAGGAGGTCGCGGTCCGGTACGACCCTCGAGACATGGCCCAGATCTACGTTTATGCAGACGGAGGGTTCATTTGCAGCGCTGCGTGTGCGGAGTTACTCGGGAGGCAGGTGACCATTCAGGAGATTATCCGAAATCGGCGAGCTCGTAGGCGGGAGCTGAAGATGTCTATAGAAGAGAAGCTGGCAGCTGCGGACCGATGGCTGCGGGAAAACAGGCCTCAGGAGGATCCGCCCCAGCCCATCCAGCCTGTGACAGAACGCAAGCGAAGGAGGATCAAGAGATACGAGCATGAGTGAACCCCAGACTGAGTATTTCATGGAGACGCCGCATTACCTGCAGTTTCTCGAGTTCTGCGAAGTATGCCGAAACCACAGGACCCTGGGCCTGGCAATTGGACGGCCAGGTGTGGGCAAGACGGCAGCCGCCAAGCGATATGCCCAATGGCACACCGTTGAAATCAACCTTCAGGGCAGGCAGCGAAGACTGCTAAACCCGGAGGCACTGGCAAAAGCGAATAAGCTCTTTTTCCTGCCGACCATCACGATTTCGGCACCCAAACTCAAGTCCGAGCTGACAATCCTGAAGAATCGTTTTGATGATTCGGTGGAGAGGGCCATTGAATGGACATCTCCGGCTGACTGGGCCGCTGCCTGGCGTAAGCCGCATGCCGAGTTGATCATCGTGGATGAAGCCCACAGGCTCAAGTATGAAGCCTTGGAACAGTTGCGAGACCTGCAAGAGCGCTGGAATGTCGGAATTGTGCTGATCGGGGATCCTGGCATGGACAGGCGGTTAGAGCGCCAACCTCACTTTTCGCATAGGGTGGCTTTCGTGCACCAGTACAGGCAGCTCAATTTGGATGAGGCACGCCTCTTTATCGATCGCAAGCTCGAAGAACTGGGACTATCCAAGCCCGAGTCCGACCTGTATTCGGTGATTTACTGGTACACGCAAGGCAACTTTCGGATGCTGAACAACCTGTTCCTCCAGATGGCGAGACTGCTCAAAATCAACGCTATGACTGAAATAACCAGGGATCTCATTGATACAGCAAGAGAGATACTGCTTTTCGGGCTCTCGATGCCTGTTGCCAAGGTTGCCAAATAGCGTTGAAATTAATCATGCTATGATGACAATAGTAAGACTGTGAAATTGTGCCTTTCGTTAGGCTTGAGAACCTTTGAACTGCCTCTATTTGCACTCGATCTGGTGAATCCTGTTATTCGCAGTGAGGTGATGATCATGGTAGTTCAATTCGACACAAGGCAGTCTTGTGAAACTGTCGACAGTACATTGCAGTGGATCAAAGAGATAAGCTGGAGTGTTGTGACGCCTGCTTATATTCTCCGACAGTTGGCACTCAGTTCTGACTCTGATCTTAGAACAGCTGTTGCTGATCATTTGAACACTTCTGAGGAAGTGCTGCTTCTTCTTGCCGACGATGATAACGCTGATGTGAGATATGCGATTGCTGAGAATCACAACATTAGTCGAAATGTGCTCAACAAGCTTTTGGATGATCCCAATCCCTATGTTGTAGACAGAGCCCAGAAGACATTGCAACGCCTAGCAAGCGAAGAATCTCGGTGCTTACAATGGAGCTTGACAAAGACAGCATAGTTCAGCTCCTAATCCCAGAGGATTTTAGACATGAATTTTGGAAATGGCTTCTTTACAAGCCCCGAACGAGCGAATTGCGAGGGGCGTCACTCAGATGCACAAGCTGAGTGCAATCGTCTTATAGAGCTGCAGCGCGTGAACGGCAAGCCTGCAGACATGAAGATGGTTACACTATTGCATAATCTCGCACAAGCGTTGGAAGGACAAAAGAAGTATTCCGAGGCGCTTGACACAAGACTACGCGCGAGAGACATGCTTATCTCTTTGACACCCACTTCATGACAAGCTTTGAGCTTCTTATCTCAGGTTGTTTAGTCGCAGGCATCATCGGTGCAATTGTCATCCTGCCTGCTATTGGAGGCTGACTCTCGTGGGGCAGTCACTGCCGACTGTCGGCACATCTCTGGCGTCCTGGAAACCACGTCGATCTCGTCTAAGATAGTCAACTAGCTGAAAAACGTGGAAGAATGCAGAAGGTCTTCAGAATATTGTCGATAGATGGTGGTGGCACCCGGGGCATTATCCCGGCGATCTTACTGGCGTCTATTGAAGAGCGCACCAGAAGGCCGATTTGCGAACTTTTTGACATGATCGCAGGAACCTCAACCGGCGCAATAATTGCTCTGGCGCTCGCGAAGCCAAGCCCGTCTGGTGCTCCGGAGTTCAGTGCGCGTGAGCTCTGCAGGGCTTACGAGAAGGAGATTCCAGTTATCTTCCAGAATCCGCAATCCTGGTGGGGAAATCTCCTCGGCCCAAAGTACAGCTCATCTTCATTCCGAGAAGTGCTCAACAGCAACTTTCGGGACTGCCGGCTGAAAAGCGCCCTTGTCGATGTGCTTGTTCCGTGCTATGACATCGAGCACCGGGAGCCCTATATCTTCAAGAGCCGGATGGCCAGAGAAGATAGCGACCATGACTTTTTTATGAGCGATGTGGCGCTGGCTGCATCTGCCTCGCCCACGCTGTTTTACCCTCTGCGCATTCCCAGGACATCGCGTACTAGCTCCATCTGCCTGGTAGACGGCGGCGTGTTCGCTAACAACCCTACTGCACTTGCATTCTCTGAGATCCGGGCACAGCTCCCCGACAACGAAGGGGAATGCTGCATCGTGTCTCTGGGTACAGGCAGATCGAAACGCCCACTCACAGACGAGTTCATCAGCTTGTGGGGATATGTTCAGTGGAGTCGTCCCATGCTCGAGCTTGTGATGGAGAGCATCAGCGAGTCTGTGCACGAGCAGATGCAGTCGCTCTTGCTCCTCAGCAAGAAGCATAGCTATCATCGACTGCAGGTTCCTGTCTCTGCCGACATCGACTTTGCTATAGATAACGCTTCCGAGGAGAACATGGACGCATTCAAGCGTGTAGCAAATGAATACTGCAAGAACAGCGATAGCTCATCCAGGCTGACCCGTCTCTGCGACACGTTGCTCCGCCTTACTGATGAGATTGAGGGAATGCGAGAGATTGGCAGCTCCTAGGAGCCTGAGTCAAACTCAGGTCAGTACTGGCCTTAATGGCTCTTTGTCGCTGTCAAGACTGACAAATAGCGTTGAAAAATTTCGACTCGTACTGACAAATAGCGTTGAAAAAATCCTGACAAATAGCGTTGAACTTCACACATAGCTCGTGCGAGCGAACTCCGGGGCAAGCTCGATCACCTTGCTGTAGTCTTTCAGGGCATCACTGTTTCTGCCAAGGGCAAAATAAGTATCGCCCCGGAGCTTGAGAGCATCCTCATCGGCGCCGTGTTCCGCCAGGATGGCTGTAAGGTCCGGAAGCGCATCTTTAAAGCGCCCGAGCTTGATCAAAAGTGCGGATCTCTTTTTAAGTGCCGGTGTCTTACCCACCGGGAGATATTTGAGAGCCTCGCCATAGTCCCTGAGGGCATCATCATAGCGCTCAAGACGTTGATAGAAAGCACCGCGGGCGATGTGAGCATTGTCCATCTTGTCTTCGCTGCTCATCTCTATGACTGTCCGGTAGTCCTTTTCGGCATTCTCGTAATCACCGATCTTGTCATAGAGGGCCGCCCTGTACTTGTAGAGATTACGCGCTCCCCGGTCGAAGGCGATACCACGGCTGAGAGTATCGATGGCTCCTTTGAAATCTTTTTTGCCCTCATACGCAGTAGCCATGTGATCATAGAGCTTGAAATCTTCATAACCCAGACTCAGGGCGGTATTGAACTCTCTCAGAGCAGAGTCCGGCGAAGCTCCGATTTTTCCGGACAGGCAGATGCCTCTCAGATAGTGGGCTTTCCCCGAGGCGGGATTTTTCTTGATTGCTTTTTTCAAGAGCTCATCCGCTTCCGGATAAGCGCTGTGATCGAGAGCGTCCTCAGCAGCGGCAAGGAGCTCGTTGAATTTCTCGAGCTTGCTGATGTCATAATCGGGATCATAGTCGAAAAGCTTTTTGTCGTCGAGAAGAGGCACCACATCTTTCTTCTGCGAGGCGCTCACCGGTGGTGGCGCCTCCTCCTGAGCGCAGGATGCGACCATAACCGTGACAGCCATGAGGCAGAAGCAATCGAAAGCTTTGCGGGCTCTTCTCATCGGGGAGGAAAAAATCTCGTCAGAAGCTCTATGTAGGAATGAAAGACGATATGAGGATCGTGAGCTTTGAGAATTTCGAGATCATAGAAAGGATGGTGGACGTCCGGGAAGAAGAGTCCTTTGTCTGTTCCGGAATTCGCCGCAGCCATCATGTCCACTTCGGAATCGCCGATGAGCACGCTGTGCGCCACGTCGCCGCCCAGGGCATCGATCGCTTTGAGAACCGGCTCAGGGTGAGGCTTGTAATTGACGATATCATCGGCAGTGACCACTACTCCGAAATGATCTGCCAGACCATGGCGCTCCAGAAATTTCGTCACCACCGGGCGCACCGATGAGGTCACGATACCGAGCTTGATCCCGCGACCGCGGATCTCGTCGAGGACATCACCGGCGCCTTCGAAAAGCTCTGCTTCGGCGAATACTTCCTCGAGCACCACATGAACTTGCTTGCCGAATTCTTTCTCGCAGGGAAGATCGAACTGCTCTACTATGTCTTTCCAGGCTTTGTAGAAGCAGGTCTCCACCACCTCTTCGTCGGACATATCGAGCCCGTAATTGGAAAGAGCGGACTGGTAGGCTCTCATCCAGAGGGGTAGAGAATGGGTGAGGGTCCCGTCGAAATCGAAAAGGATGGTCGAATATCGCAATTTGCTGTTTCCGCTATTTCATCGCCAGACAAGATCATACATCATCTTCATACTTGTAGCCTCCCAGACCCCTTCCTACCAGGCGTGTCTCGCCATCGACCTTTTCGAGCTCGATGGCGTCATGTCCGCTATATTCGAGGATAAAGTCCACCAGTTCCGGAGAATGAGTAGTTATCCAGACCTGGCTGGTGTGGGAAGCCTGGCAGAGCAACCTGGCGAGAGGCTCGAAGAGATCCGAATGAATACTGCTTTCGGGCTCATTAATAGCCATCAGGGTCGGGGGCTTGAGACTGAGAGCCACTGCTAGGAGACAGAGATACTGAAGAGTGCCGTCTGAGAGCTCGGAGGCATCGAAGGCTCTCCCGAACTGCGGGAACTGGAGTTTCAAGCGAAGACCTCTGGCAGTTTCATCGATCAGGAGTTCGGCTCCGGGAAAGGCATCCTCCAGGCTGCTGAGGAGCAATTCATCGTCCCCCATCTCGAGAATGGTAGCCAGAGCGAGCACCAGATCGCTGCCATCGTCAGCCATCAGGGGAGTAGCCACCGGCACTCTCGGTTTTCGAATCGGAGAATCTATGTCAGTACGAAATTGATGATAGAAGCGCCAGGATAAGAGCTCCTGACGGAGCCTGGAGAGCTGGGGATAGAGATGCGGCTCTTTCAGACCCGAGAGCACCGGCTCGTTGGACGCCACGCTCATGAGATAGTCGGTGAGCTCTCCGGAGCCGCTGCGTGCTTGAATATGCGACCCTCGGCGCTTGAGGATGGTCTTGTGCTTGCCCCCGGATAGATCGATTACGGTCTCGGTCTTTATATCCGGATCGAAACGGAAAAAGCTGAGATTACGAGGATCGGCAATTCTCCTGGGGTCCTTGCCACAAGCCAAATCGTACCGGAGATTGTCGACAGTGATCGAAAGATGCAACCGGAGCCTTTCGCCGGACAGATACTTGCCTGCCCATATAGCCGACTGCATCCCGCCCTCGCCTGCAAGAGAGCGAGCAAAATCACCGGATGCGGTGGAAGCCATGAGATACATGGCTCTGTACAGATTGCTCTTGCCGGCGCCATTGGGACCGACTATGACATTCACTGGGCCGAGCTTGAGCCAGACATCTCTCACCGAGCGGTAGTTTCGAACTGCAAAATCGGTCAGCATCGATCTTTACCTTATGCGAGTCTCACCGTCAATTTTCTCCAGCTCCACTCTGGCCGAATCCGAAAAGCGGGCAAGCCTGCCGGCAAGATCGAGATTGTGGGTAGTGACCACTATCTGCGAATTCTTGCTGGCTCTGACGATGAGATCGGCCAGGGGTGCAATGAGATCTCTATGAATACTTGCTTCGGGCTCATTGAGAACGATAAGGGGAGCCGGTCTCGGCGAGAGCAAGGCGGCAAGCAGGCAGAGATACTGAAGGGTACCGTCCGAGAGCTCTTTGAGATCCAGAGGTCGATTGACCCCGGGAGTCATCATATAGAAGGTAAGCTCCGGCTCCCGGGCATCGAACTGGAGGGAAGCCCCGGTAAAGGCTTCTTCTATGGCAAATGAAAGAGCCTGCTCGTCGCCGGTGACGAAAATTGTCGCCAGGGCCGACGCTATATCGCTTCCGTCATGGCTCAGGACCGGAGTCAGGGTCGCTATTCTGGGCGAGCGCACCGGGGAGTGCATGTCGGTTCGGAACTTATGATAGAAGCGCCAGCCCAAAAACGTCTCCCTCAGATCCGATAGCTCTGGAAACTTGTGAGGCTCTTTCAACTCGGAGAGAACCGACTGGCAGTGAGAAACAGCCAGGGGATAGGCGATCATCCTGCCTTCGAGATTGCGTGCGTTTATTGATGCACCGGTGCGCTCGAGCAGGGTTGAAGGTTTTTTCCTGCCGAAATAGATAATCTTTTCAGACTTGATATCGGGATCACCCCGGAATATCTCGAGACCGAAGGGGCTGGCTTCATCGGCGGCCGGCCGCTCGCTTATGGGAATGAATCCGAACTCCAGAGAGTACTCGTAATCCTCGAACTCGACTCGCAGGGTTACTCTTTTGCCCTCGTCCTTTCTTCTCTCACCGGCCCAGATAATCGAGGCCATGCCTCCCTCTCCGGCTATGGAGGAAGCCAGTGTCCCATCCGAGGCCGCGGCCAGAAGCCTCAGGGATTGATAGATATTGCTCTTGCCGCAACCGTTGGCACCGACAAGGACGGTAACCGGAGCAAGAGGAATGCGAAGCTCCCGGATCGAGCGATAACCCTGGATCTCGAGCTCGGAGATTTGCATATCAGGACCTGTTTGCTGTTTCCTGATACTGACCGAGCGCTTTCTCCAGATCCTTCTTGATCATCTCCACCAGACCCTCCGGCTTGAGGACCACCGCCTGGGAACCGTAGGTGAGCACCCAGCGCTTGGTCTCGTCCAGGCTGGTGGTGGTGAAAGAGAGAGTGCAACTGCCGTCCTGGTGCTCCACCAGCTCCTGGGAAGAATGCCAGTTTCGTTCTCTTATATAGCGTGCCGCATCGGGATTGAACCTGATCGACACCCGGTGCTCTTTCTCGCTGTGCTCCAGAAAGACCGTCGCCTTGAGCATCTCTTCCACTTCCGCCTGCCTGGTGGGCTCGAAAGTCTCTCCGGTGATCTCGTACTTCTTTATACGATGCAGGGCCAGTACCCGGACCCCCTTGCGCCAGTGGCAGTAAGCCACTACATACCAGGTTCCCCGGTTCTCCAGGAGCCTGTATGGATCGATTCGCCGGCTTGTGATCTCGCCCCGGCTGGCGGTGAAGTATTCGAGATCGACACTGACATGATTCTCGCAGGTCCTGTACAGGTCGAGCATGAGCTTGCGGCTCACATGAATGACCGAGCCGGCGCTGAATCTGATCATGCCCCGCACGTCTTCAAGATCGACCTTGACCCGGTCCGGGAGACGCTCCTGAATCTTCTCGAGAGCGGCTTTGAGAATCGGCTCGAAAGAAGTGCCGGTGTACTGGGAGAGCATCTCCTTGCCGACAGTGAGGGCGAACACCTCCCCGTCCGAAAGCTCGAACTGGGGCAGCTGCTTATTCCCGTCCTTGTTGTAATAGCCGTTCTTGAACCGGTCGAATTCGATGTCAAGCCCGAGTCTCTCCTTGAGCTCCCGGATATCGGCGTAGACAGTGCGGGGTTGCACTTCGAACATCTGGCAGAAGGTATCGACATTGGGGTAGCGGCCCCGGCGGATCTCCTCTTCCATGGCGATCAGCCGCTCTAGACGTGACATTGAGGTACTCCGAAAAGACAGCGGATACGGTAGTCTAGACTACAGGTCGCACAGGACTACCGGAATCGCCCCGGACAAGATTTAATCTTTCCTTCAGGGCACTGCATATATGTTGCAGTGACGGATCATATTCTCGAAGCATGGACAACACGATTCAAACGCAATCCGCGTCAAATGGGAGAAAAGCCATGCACTTCACCGACGAACAACTCCGCACCATCGAAGAAGCCCTCGAGTTCGCACTCAGCCGCCGACTGGCCGAGTTCGAGCGCACCCGTATCGCCCACGACCTCGGCATGCGCCGCCAGGCAGTCAAATGGGCCAAACAAGCCCGCCGCATCAGCTCGGTCCTCGACACGGTGCGGGAGCAGATCCAGAAAGTGAGCTAAACAAGACCATGTACCGCCAGGACAGAGATTCCAGAATCATATTCTCGCCGTCAGACCTCTGCCGGTTCCTCGAATCCGAGTTCGTGAGCTTCATGGATCGGCTCTACCTGGAGCGACCGGAGGGGCTCATCCGAGACCAGGACTCCGATACTGACAGGCTTCTGCAGGAGCGAGGCATCGAGCACGAGAAGCAATTTCTCGACCGGCTCAAAGCCCGCGGTCTGCCTGTGGTGGAAATAACCGGCACCGGCTTTGAAGATCGATTCGCAGGCACTCGAGAAGCCATGAAAGAAGGTGCCATGATCATTTATCAGGCGGCTCTCGGAGACGACCGTTTCCAGGGCTATGCCGATTTCCTGATCCTCAATGGTAAGCGATCCCCCAACCACGACCATATCTACGAGCCCTGGGACACCAAGCTCGCCCTTCATGCCAAGCCATACCATCTCATTCAGCTAGCCTGCTACGCGGACATGCTCTCCAACTTGCAGGGAGCTCTCCCTGACCATATCTATGTAGTCCTGGGCAACGGTCAGACCAGATCCCTGAGGCTGCAAGACTATCTCTATCAATTCAGACAGGTCCGGAGCGACTTCCTGCAGTTCCAGGACCATGGTTTCGATCCCGATTCGCCGCCGGGATTCACCGGTCACGAAGAGTTCGGACACTGGCAGACCGAGGCCGACAATTTGATCGCCAGGCTCGATCATCTCTGCCAGGTAGCCGGTATCAGACGCAGCCAGATCGACAGTCTCCGGGAGGCCGGCATAGAGACCATGACCGCCCTGGCTTCCTGCCGGAGTCAGGCACCGCCTGGTATGCGCGACACCACCTTCGATGCTCTCAGACAACAAGCCCGACTGCAGATCGAATCCGCCAGTCTTTCCCGATTCGGCCAACCCGCCCGACCCGCCTTTGAAGTGCTCTCTCCCGAGAACGGAAAGGGGCTGGCAGCTCTGCCAGCCCCTTCCGGGCTCGATGTTTACTTCGACATGGAAGGCTATCCCCTGGTGGAAGGCGGTCTCGAGTATCTTTTCGGCGCCACCACCGTCAATGGCACCGGTCCCGACTTCCACGACTGGTGGGCTCACGATCCCGAGCAGGAGAAAGCCGCTTTCGAGCAATTCATCGACTGGGTCTATGCCCGCTTCAAGAAAGACCCCTCCATGCATGTCTATCACTATGCCGCCTACGAGAAGACGGCCCTGAGAAAGCTCATGGGCAGATACGGCACCCGCGAGCAGGAGCTCGACGATCTCCTGCGCAACGAGGTCCTCGTGGACCTCCTGCCCATCGTCCGTCAGTCCCTGCGAGTCGGGCAGCCGAGCTACTCGATCAAATATATCGAGCGGCTCTATCGTCCGGATCGTTCCGGCAAAGAAGTCGCCAGCGCCATGGACTCGGTGATCTACTACAAGCGCTGGCTCGACGACAGAGACGGCGCGGACTGGCAGACCTCATCCATCCTCGGGGATATCAGGGACTACAACAAGGACGACTGCGACTCAACCTGGCAGCTGGTCGAATTCCTGCGCAATCTGCAATCCGCCAGCCAGATCGAGCCGAATCGGTCTGAAGCAAAGCCGGCTCCGGAAGGAAGCGGAGCGGACAGACGCCACGATGCCGCCGAACTTGCTTCCAGGATGCTGGCGGAGCGTCCCGGCGAGCCAGAGATAGCCGAGCTTCTTGCTCAACTGGTGGAGTTCCACTGGCGCGAGGCCAAACCTGTTTTCTGGGCTCGCTACGACCGTCACGCTATGACGGAAAGCGAGCTTTTCGAAGATGCGTCATGTCTTGCCGGTCTCACTGCCTGCGGTGTTCCAAGAAGACGAAAGCAATCGATCATCTACGAGTACAGTTATGATCCTGATCAGGACACAAAAATAGATGCCGGAGACAGCTGTTTCTACGCTCACGATCTCCGAGAGACGATTCAGGTCGACAGTATTGCCGACGGCAGGCTCACTCTCAAGCGCCGGGCCGATCGTCCGCGTCCTCCTGAGCATCTCAATTTGATCCTCAACGATTATGTCGATGCCAGCGTCCTGGCCAGTTCGATATTCGCCACCGCCTCGGATTATTTCGACGGTCAGGCTCTGCCGCCGGCTCTCCATGACCTGCTCAGCAACAGCCCACCCCGGATCGAGGGCTGGAATGGCGAAGCACTGATCAATCACCTGGAGAGCACATCGGATCTCACTCCCCAGGTGGTGGATATAGTCAATCGAATGGACAGAACCACTCTCTGTATCCAGGGTCCACCGGGAAGCGGCAAGACATACACCGCGGCCCGGGCGATTATCACCCTCATCGCCCGGGGTAAAAGGGTCGGAATCACTTCCAACAGCCACAGAGCAATAGCCCGGCTCATGGACGAGGTCGCCGATGCTGCCGGTGACATCGACCTGAGAGCAGCGAAAGTGCAGTCCAGTATCGAGGACTTCGCCGTGGAGAGCGATCGGGTCGAGCCAGTGAAGCCGGATCGACTCAATCCCTCGCACTTCAATCTCATAGGCGGCACCGCCTGGCTTTTCTCAAGCCATCAGGAAGTGGTCGACTATCTATTCATCGATGAAGCCGGTCAGGTATCCCTGGCCAATGTCGTCGCCATGGCGCCGGCTACCGACAACATCATTCTCATCGGCGACCAGATGCAGCTCGCTCAGCCTGTCAGAGGGACACATCCCGGCCGTAGCGGTCTTTCATCCCTGGATTTCCTGCTTGGCGATCAGGATGTCATTCCAGATGACTTCGGGATTTTCCTTGGCATCACCAGACGAATGAGCCCATCGGTCTGCTCCTTCATATCCGGGGCGGTCTATCAGGACAGACTGCGACCTCACCCCTGCACCTCCTCCCGGGAGCTTGTAGGTGGACCCGACGGTATTCGCTATTTCCCGGTGGAGCATGAAGGCAATTCCCAGGACAGCCCCGAAGAAGCTGAGGCCATCGAGCTCATACTGAATGACCTGATGACCCTCACTCTCCGTACTTCACAGGGTGTGGCGCCCCTGACCAGGGAAGATATCCTTATCGTTGCTCCTTTCAATATGCAGGTACGCCGGCTGTCGAAACGCTTTCCAGGTTATAGAATTGGCACTGTGGACAAATTCCAGGGACAGGAAGCCCCGGTGGTGATTGTCTCGATGTGTGCCAGCTCGGTGGAGGACGCGCCCCGGGGAATGGAATTCATCTTCAGCAAGAATCGCCTCAATGTAGCCATCTCGAGAGCCCAGCTCCTTGCCGTCGTCGTCGGCTCCCCTGGTCTTGCCCGGGCTCGTTGCAGACGGATAGAGCAGATGGAGCTCCTCAATCTCTACTGCCGGATCATCCAGGAGAGCCAGATAGTGTAATCTTGCAGGATGTCCGGCAAGCTCATATCAAGAATCGTATTCATCCTGTCCGTTCCAGTCGGGGCTTTCCTTCTCTTCATCCTGGAGCCTCTCACCGGCAAGCTTCTCACCCCTGGTTTCGGGGGGACATCCGGAGTCTGGAGCACCTGTCTGATGTTCTTCCAGCTTGCTCTTCTGGGTGGCTATCTCATCGCTTACGCAATCAGCTCGCTGTCTGCCCGGAGACAATCCCTGATCTGGGGCGCACTGGTTGCGGTATCAGTTTTCTCTGCCGGGCTTCCCGACCGGAAGGTCTTCGTCTGTCACGACTTTCAAAATCCCGCCCCGGAGCTTCTCGGACTGTTGCTTGTATACACCGGCCTGCCCTTCGTGGTTCTTTCGAGCGTCAGCGTCACGCTCCAGTCGTGGTATCGCAGAGCCGGTCACGGCGATCCTTATCCGCTCTATAGCGTCTCGAACCTGGGCTCCGTTCTGGCGCTTTTCGCTTATCCATTTCTGATCGAGCGCCACCTCACCGTCTCCATGACCTGTCAGGTCTGGACCTGGTGCTATTGCTTACTTGCTTTTCTGCTTCTCTATCTCGCTTCTGTGATCTACAGAGGCGGCGAATCTTCCGGGGAGCCCGGGGAGCAAGAGGCTCCTCCTTCGGCGCCGCTTATCGCCTGGTGGTGCGGTCTGTCGGCAATGGGCTCGGCGACTCTGGTTTCCTTCACCACTCACATCACCCAGGATGTCTCCCCGGTGCCGCTCCTGTGGATCATGCCCCTGGGCGTCTATCTCCTGTCTTTCATCATTCTTTTCAGCAATCCAGGCGCCTATCGGCGCATCCCCTTCGCTTATCTCTTCGCCCTTCTGGCCATAGCCGAGCCCTTCATCAGCAGGCAATTCTTCGTCGAGGACTTTATCATCCCGGTGCTCACGACCCTGGCACTGCTGTTTGTCGTCTGCATGGTCCTCCATGGCGAGATCGTCATGAGCCGCCCGTCCCCCGGGCGATTACCCCTCTTCTATCTGAGCATCGCCACCGGTGGCGCCCTGGGAGGCATCTTCGTCAATTTCATCGCCCCGGCGATCTTTTCGATGTACTGGGAAAGCAATTTTCTTCTGGCGATTACTGCTACTCTCATCGTCCTCCAGGTGTTCAAGGGGAGGTACCGAATTCCCGGGAGCTGGTCCACGGCGGCCAATGACGTGGTCCTCGCCACTCTCTGTTTGCTCTCCATCGTCGTAGCCGCGGTTCCGGTGGTCTATATCAACCGGGATCTCATCGAATCGCAACGCAATTTCTACAGCAGCATCCAGATAACCAGAGATATGCGCAACGGCAAACCGACGGTGGAGATGGTGCACGGTAGGGTGGTTCACGGAGTGGAATACACAGGCGGCGACATCGCCAAAAGAGAGCCTGGCATCTACTGGGAGCCGGTTGCCCTCAGTTACAGGCTGGTTCAGGATCGCCTGGGAGGACGCCCCCTGAAAGCCGGCATTGTCGGTCTCGGAGCAGGATTCAGCGCCGCCCTTGCCGGTCCGGGCGACCTCATCGAATACTTCGAGCTCGATCCCAAGGTCAAGGATCTGGCCGACAAACATTTTTCCTATCTCAAAGAGACCAGGGCACAGGTGAAGGTGTCCATAGGCGATGGTCGAATCGCTCTGAGCAACCTTTCCTCACGACAGTACGACCTGCTCCTCGTAGACGCTTTCAACGGCGACGCCATTCCTGTGCATCTGCTAACCCGAGAAGCCATGAAGCTCTATCTCGAGCATCTGGCTTCCGATGGACTCCTGGTCTTCAATGTCACCAACCGTCATGTCGATATAGTGCCGGTGCTGGCCAATGTCGCCGCCTCTTTCGAGCTCGAAGGCCGGGTAGTGAAGGCGGAGACTGCCATCTATATGCTTCTCAGCCGCAGCCCCGACTATTTCGAGAGACTACCCGGGATTGTCGAAGCGGACCGGACTATGAAGAGGGTAGAGGTAAGGCCGGTGCGGCCGGATCCCCGGAGACGGACCTGGACCGATGACTATATCGATATAGTCCCTTACATTCTCTGATCGAGACAACCCTGTCCCTGGACGGACCGCGGCTGACATAAGCTATCTCCCGGGGCAGCTCGACACTCAAGTCATGCTGGTCCAGACAGGTGACCGCCATATCCACCGAGGCGAGCCGGTTGTGGTACCGGTCCAGATCTCGCTCGATGGCGTCCGCTATCAGCCCGGCATCGAGAGGCGCGAATCTGAGATTGCCCTGGAATCGGTTCGGAGCATTGGTCTCGTCTGCGAACCGCCAGTCGCACTCGCCGGGAAGAGGACCGGCACCATGCCTGGTGAGATAGCTCCGGGTGACATAGGTGACATCGAGACGCTCGATCCCGAATTCATCAGCGAGCTGGATCACATTGGTCAGGCCGGTTCGCGATCTGGTCACATGAGGGAAGAGATCCTCTCTTCCTTCGTCGAGCATGAGCCCCTGGGCACCCTCGAAAATGACATGGTTCGTTATCCGGGGCGGACCGGAGATGGTCACCCCGCGTAGCATGTTTTCGAGATCATCAATGAAACCGGCGATAATTGAATCGACCATGAGCTCGAAGCTATCGAGACGAGTTTCTCTGTCGAGCCCTATTCCCAGAGCGGCGAGCCTGGAAGGAAGCCAGATCCGTTTGATGGCATCGAGCTTGCTCTCGAGCCTGTCCGGAAAGAAAGCGTCAGCAAAGACTATCCGAAAGCTCGGGTGGCTGAGGCTGCGGGTGACGGTTTCATTGATCCCGATTCCGCAGCTTCCGTGCCGTCCTCTTCCCCGGGCGAGCTCCGCCTTTTGATTGATATACATATCGATGGGCGTAGACACCAGGGCATCACCATGGACAGTGACCGCCGGCCTCAACCCGAAAGCCTTCAAAGACGCCAGTTCCCGGTTGAAGAGGATTGGATTGACTATGAAAAACCGGCTCAGGTGTGTAGGGCAGCCGGCGAAGGTGCCGGCGCCCAGATGACCGAAAACATGGCGGTGCCCTTCCGGTGTCACCACGGTGTGCCCTGCCTGGGCACCGCCATTGAAGCGGACCACGGTGGTCTCCGAAGGCGAGCGGCTGGCAAGATAGTCGGTGATCAGACCCTTGCCCTCATCGCCATAACCTGCGCCGATAACCGCATGACCGCCGATCATCTTCCCGCCCTCCTATAGTCTCGTAATGCCTGAGCCGCCGCGCGCGTTGCCGGTGCTGCCGGCAAGAGCCACCAGGGAATTGCGCACCACCCGGCCGACAGTGCTGGACCAGCCGCCCACCACTTCGTCGAGGTCCCTGCCTTCAGCGACCTCTATGGTCGAGACGATAAGCTCGCAGAGCTCCCGGTGATCGGCAAGACCGATGGCTTTCTGGCCCAGCAGGTCGCGCCACTGGCGTCTGGTCTCGTTCGGGCGCGAGCTGTAATACATCCCTTCCTCGATCATGATGTGATAGATATCCCAGGTCCGCGATGCCATGCTGAGGACATCCCGGGTATTCATGTCGTGCTGGACCGAATCACCCAGGATCTTCTCGACGTGATCTTTGAGAAGCGCCGGCGGTGGAGGCTCGTCTCCCACGGTAAAGAGATAGCCTCGCTTGCCTCGCTTCAAGAATGCGTCGCACTTGGTCCGGGTTGCCGCGAAATACCAGGGGAGGTTGTAGCTCTCGAACCGATTGCCACCACCGCCACCTTCGATGTAGAACCTGCTGAGCTGGCAGGCCAGCCTTATATCCGTCTCGAACTGGGTCACCTGTAGTGGTGCCCTGTCACACCAGGCGTCCCCGACAGCCATGAGCATCAGGTGCGGGTCGCTCACAGGTTTGCGATCATAGATCTCTTCGATGAGCGTACCCAGACCCTTGCGGATGAGGAGCTCGGCAAGAAACCCCATGGATCCTGTATCGTCAACCGCCACTATTATCGGTGTCGATTGCGGATTCAGATCCGAATCACAGGACTCGCGGATCTTTATATGCTTCGGGTCCAGGTCTTTCTCCAGCTTGCGGCTGAATATCTCCGAGGCGGCCTTGCTGCTGGTTGCTTTCACATATCTGTCCCAGTCTTCGGGACTCCATCTCATCGTTCCCATGATCAACCCTCCCTGTATAGAGCCTGGCTGTCCAGGCTCATTTCGACGAATCTCGGCGCACCGAAACTTTCGGTGAGCACTTCATGCTTGAATGTCAAATAGTCGCTCTCGGCTCTACCCGTGGTGGGGCAGAGAAGCCAGGCCCGCAGGGCTTCCGGTATTACATCAGATTCAAACTGCAAGCGCGCTCCGCTCCGGTCCCCCAGAAGCTCCCGTCCTATAGCTTTGATAGACTCGAGATCGAGCCTGATATCGGCACGCTTGCGAGCGACGATATCCGGAGGCGCGAAATCCAGACAGCGGCTGGGAAGAGCCAGGATCCTCTCTTTCAGAGGAGCCGAATACCACCAGCCGCCCAGGAGCATACCGGCGTGCCGCAGGGGCGACACGAAAACAGTGTCTGTGGCTATGGCATTGTGGGTGATACCGCTCCACTGCAAATAGCAGGCAATGTTATAGAGAACATTGAGAATCCAGCCCAGATGCTCCACCGGCGCGATCGAACCACCCAGGTGCTCCAGGACATCGGCAAGAAGGAGCTGGTCCGGCGTCTTCCTCACTGTCAGGACAGGTCCTGTGCGGGCGACAAAAGAATCCAGGATCTCGGGAAGGCATGGACCGATCTGCGCAGCCATCTCCCGATCCGCGAAGCTCAGGCTGAAGATACGCTTCACCGCCTGCCTGTACAGATCCTCGAATTCGCGATCGATTTCGAAACAGACCGCATGCTCTGCTATGAACATTCGCCCTCCTTCGAAGGGCCGCGAGCGGACATAGTCGAATTCTCTGATTGATCCGTCAGCGAGGAGGAACCGTCGCCTGCCGGCTACCTCGGTCTCCACCTTGTCCACGGGCTCGCGCCAGGTACCGGCTTTTCTCAGGGCGATTGCCTGCCTGTATAGAGCGGCCAGATGATTGATGACCCGACCGGCGTCTGTCTTGTTTTCGGAAGAGTCAGGATGCCAGAGACGGATTAATTGCCGGTATTCTTTTCTGGCGCTCACCTGACAGAAAGAGAAAAGGCTTTCCGGCTCGGTTACTGATAAGATTTGCCTGGATGTGAGCGAACTGAGGTCGCGCATGACTGATACACCACCTTTTGATTTGGCTTGAATTCGATTTCAACTAAACGTATTTCTTACGGTTACTATTCTATCCCCAGAGCGAGCGTTTTGTCAATAGCGCCAGTTATACCGGACCAATACTCGTGTTTCGGACGTTTATATAGACCTAAATATGGATATTATTGAGACTGATCCCATCCCGGTCCTTGCCGCCGTAATCGAACGGCAGGGTCGCTTCCTGCTCTGCCGCCGACCGCCTCAGAAACGGCATGGCGGCCTCTGGGAGTTCCCGGGAGGCAAAATCGAGACTGATGAGACTATCTCCCAGGCAGCCGCAAGAGAGTTGAAGGAGGAGCTCCGCCTGACAGTACGGAGCGTCGGCGAGGTCCTCCTGAAAGTGCCGGACCCGGCCTCGGGTTATCTGATCTGTTTCACCACCGTCGAGGCCGAAGGAGAGCCTGTACTGCTCGAGCATACCGAGCTTGCCTGGGTAGAACGAAAGAGCCTGCTCGATCTGGACCTGCCTCCGAGCGACCTGGCTTTCTGCCGTCACCTGATGACTTTGTAGCTGATCTATTTATTGCGGGTGACGGGCTTCGCCGATGGTACCACCGCCGAGTCCGGGAGGACGGCGCTATCGAGAAATGCGCCGAAATCGGCTTTGAATTTCTCCAGGGATGGCCTGTGCACATAAAGCATATGACCGGCATCGTAAAAAGTGAGGCTGATGTTTCGGGCAATGGTCGGGTCCAGCGACATCTGATCCACGGTATATTTGGTGGCGAAATACGGCGTGGCAAGATCGTAATAACCCGAAGAGATCCAGACTTTCAGATAGGGGTTGCGGGTCATTGCTTTTCTGAGATCGTCGGCGACGTTCAGATAACGGTTCTCGAAGTGTTTGAAACTCCAGGGCCAGACATCCGCCAGAGTCTCATAGGGCAGATCGCTCTCGAACTCGAGCTCGCGCCTGACATAGTCGTTGAAGGTCGCCGAGAACGGCCCGCTGACCGCCTCGAAGCTGGGATCGAAATCATTGCGGTCGGTTCCCGGATTGAATCTGATCCCGGTGAAACGGCTGTCGAACCTGCCCACCTGGCGGTTCTGATCCATGAGCAGATGAGTGAAAAAAAGCGAGTCTTTGAGCCGGCAATCGAGACGATTCAGATAACCGGCATCGAGACCGGTTAAACGGGAAAGACGGCCGGCAAGCTCATCTTTTCCGGTTTTTCCCAGCTTGTCTCCTTTGAAGAGGGAAAGGAGATAATCGCCGGAGGCGAATTCCTCAGCTTCTTTCAGGACTTCATGCAGAGGTCTGTCCTGAAGCTCCGGGGAGAGCTTGCGATGGTACCAGGCCGTGGCTGTATAAGAAGGAAGAAAAAGGAGATAGGGCATGTCGTTATTCGGGGAAAAATCCAGGGTGGCGAAATTGAGCACCGAAGAGACCAGGGCGATGCCATTCAAATAGATGCCGTAGCGCTGCTGGAGGAAGTCCGAAAGACCCGCGGCTCTTGTGGTCCCGTAGCTCTCCCCGACGATGATCTTGGGCGAGGACCAGCGCTTGTATCTGGTGATATAGAGCCTGATGAACTCACCGACGCTCTCGATGTCTTCTTTGTAACCATGAAAGCTCTTCGGGTCCTCCCCGGGCTCGGTGCGGCTGTAGCCTGTGGAGACAGGATCGATGAAGACCAGATCGGTCTTGTCCAGCCAGGAGAATGAATTGTCCTCCAGGCGATACGGGGGAGGAAGAGCCTCGCCTCGATCGGTGAGCACCGCTCTTCGCGGACCGAGTCCGCCCATATGGAGCCAGACCGAAGCCGAGCCGGGTCCACCATTGAACGAGAAAGTCACCGGACGTGTTGCGGGATTGCCGGCGTCCTCTCTGGTGTAGGCGATGAAAAAGATTTTCGCCCTGGCTTTTCGCTCTTTGCTCTCCTTGTCTTCGCTGTCCTTTTCGCTGTCCGATTTCTTGCTCTTCTTTTTCTTTTCAGCAAAATCCTTGAGCAGCATATAGCCGGCAGTGGCTTTATATTTGACCTCTCTGCCGTCGATCTTGACAGTGTGCTCGGTCACCGAGAGAACCGGCTCTTTTTTCTCTTTACTATCTCTACTCTCTTTCCTTGCTTCTCCATCCCCCTTTTGCTCTGCTAGCGCGGCTGAGAATGGACCTCCGGCGCAGATGAGGAGCGAACCTAAGATGAGAGCGATAGAAAGAAAAAATCTTCTGGGCATAGCAATTCTCCTGAGCGCAGCGCTTATTGTGCCAGAGTTGGGTCCGGCAAACCAGAGCTGGCAAGGGGTAGCCGGACCGGTCACGGTCATGTCACACAGAAGTAACGCAGGAGTTTTATATTAAAGAACCCCCAGAGCCCTTTTATCAGAGTTTTTTGCAATATGGAAATCCCGCCCCTCAATATCGAAGGTAATACTCAGGCGCGCGCCTACACCGGAGATGGCAACGCCTATACCGGCAACAATAGCGGTGACTCGATTCATAACCTGGTCTACAGGCCGGATGAAGTCGCCAACGCTCTACTCGGCGACACCTGGGCACCCCGCCTGGAGCAAGCGCGCTACAGCAAGGGAAGCTTCTCTGTCCGGGATCTCGCCCGGGAGGCTCACGAAAGTATCGGCTCGAACAAGCTTGGCAATGTCGTGCCGGACGATGCCCGGGAATTTGCCGGTTATGACGTGCCAGCGGATGTCAAATGCGCATCCACCGCCAGCACCTGGCTTATCGAGATGGGCGCCATGAGCCCCCGGGACTTCAAAATCCGGGTGAAAGATCTGAACAGCTACCTGAGCAGGAATTTCGGACCACCTCGTCAATTGACCGGCAATTTCGACATCTCGAAATTTCCCCAGGGACCCATCGGTTTCATCTCGGGCACCGGCGGTCCCGGGGGTAGCAACCATGTCGCTTTCGTGGAAAGACAGGGAGACAATGTCTATATCATCCACAACAATAACGGCACCGTCGTCAGGGAAAACATCAACGAGAAATTCTATACGAAGGACGGCAGACCCAGATACGGGAATATGAAGCTCTTTGCGCTATGATGAGGTGAATTCCCGATTCCCCGGCGATGACACCGATGAAAGCCTTCCCGGCAGAAAAGACAATCAAGTATTTGCTCGTCCTCGGCACTCTGGCATTGCCGCTTGCTCTGCCGCATGCCGCTGGTGCTAAAGAAGCGCCGAAAGGCGATGTCATCGAGAGCATCAAGTCGAGCGACCGGCAGTTGATCAATCCGGGTGATATTGCCAGGAAAATTCTTGCAGACGGAGATCTGAGCCGCTCGAGAGTTATGGCTCTCTTGGATATGATCAATTCGGACAGGGGAAACACCGCTGCTTCTGTCCTGCCCTGGCTGTTCCAGGACGGCAGTTACAAACCGGACCGGGATCTCTGCGCCAGAGCGGTGAAGCTGTTAAATACCGTCGAGGATCCGGAGATCAAGACGAGTCTCCTTATCTTCTCGGCGCAGGCGCGCTATCAGGGGAAGGAGCTCGTGCCGATTCTTCTTCCACTGATAAACAACACTTCCAACCATCGGCTTCGCCGGGCGGCCATCGACGCTGTTCCACCATCGGCAGCAAGCGATTCGAAACGCAAAGAGATAGTCCAGGCGCTTCTTGCTGCCCTTGGCGACAGAGACTCGCCGGCGATCAGGGCAGAGGCGGCAATGGCCCTGGGACGACTGCGCGCCGACGATGAGGAGGTGGTGCCTGCTCTCTCGAGACAGCTCGACGACAACTACCTGCGTGTTCGTGATGCCACCACCGCCGGTCTCAAAGCATACGGCAAGAGCGCCTCGCAGGCAGTGCCGAAGCTATACGAGATGATGGAGACCGAGAGCGACTACAATATCAGGGCTCATTCTATCTGTGCCCTGAGCAGCATCGGTGCAGACGATCCCGAAGTCTTCGCACGCGTTTACAGATTCATAGACGACCCGCAAATAGGCAATGCGGTTCTCTGCCATCTCTTCAAGTTCGGTCCTGTGGCGGCACCGGCAGTGCCACGCATGATCGAACTGATGAAAGGCGATAACGCCTATCTCAGACAGCGAGCCCTCCTCAATCTGGCGCATATGGGAAGCGCGGCTGCGGAAGCCCGACCGCTCATCGAAAGAGAGCTCGAGCGAGGCGATCCGGAATCGGTAAAACTGGCTAAATCCGCCCTTGAGAATCTCGATCAGCCATGACCGACTCCCCTGTCTGCCCCACCTGCCTCTACCCGAAAGAGGACAGGTGTTTGGAATGCGCTCGCGCACCGATCTGGATGATCTCTTATTGCCAGAATCGGAATTCTAGAATCCGATCCAGCAGTAGAGATTCTTCTCGAGCTCGATCTCGTCACGGATCTCGATCCCATAATTACCCACCACCGGGATGGAAGGCTTGAGCTTGCGGCTCTGCTCGATGGCGCCAGGATGGGCAGCGCAGATCACATAGCCGCGACGCTGGTAGAATCTCAGCCCGTCTATATTGTCATTGGTGGTGATCATCCACATGCGTCCGCAAGCCTGATTGCGGGCTTCCTCTTCCACCGCTTCGATAAGAGCCGTGCCGACACCGTGCCATTGCTTGAGGGCGTCCAGAGTGATGAGCTCGCACTCGGCGTCTTTGATGTAATAGGTGGCAACGCCCACCGGCTCCCTTTCCTCGTCGCTGATGGCGAGAAATCCGGGAAGGTCCGCGGGCTCATAGGCGACACCGCGGCTGACCACGAAGCGGCCGCTCCAGATCTCCTGGACTCTCGATTTGAGCCAGGGTCTGTCCGCTTTCTCGATGGGTCTGACCCGTATGCCGATTTTAGCCTTCGTGGGGGAAGGCTGTTTGATGCTTTGCATAAGTTTGGTCCTCCGCCTGGATGTCGACAAATGATTCCAGTAGGCGCCAGCTACTTTAATTTTATAATGATACGATATAGCTTTCCACCCGGAAGAATTATTTTGCGAGTTCGGAGGAACTAATGAAAAAACTGAGGACCGCCATCATGAGTTTGATTATTTTCAGCGCCTTTGCCGCCGGCGGAGCCTCGGCCCAGGGGGATGGCTGGCAGACCATCGAAGTTCCCGGCGTGCCTGTCAAGTTTTCTCTTCCCGAGCCGGTCAAGATGAATGAAGAAGCCAGCCAGGGACTGGTGGTCTACGCCGCCCGGAAAGAGAAAATGTCATTCAAGGTAAGCGTCATGAAGCGCAACCTCGAAGAAGACAAAGCAAAAGGGCTGAGCGACGAGGCGGTGCTCAAGATCTTTGCCACCAGGCTTCTTACCGCCAGCAAGCAAATGTTCGCCCAGATGGGCTTCCCCACCGAATTCAAGCCCACCGTGGACAAGCTGGAAGGCCACGGTCCCCTGGAATATGTCGGTCAGGTCGGCAAAGCCACCGTCACCAATCGTTTCTACATCAATGACCAGGGTATCTACTGGGCGGAGGCCACCACGCAGGATCTCTCCAATCAGGACTACAAACGTTTCCTGGACTCGTTCAAGATCTAGACATATAGACTCGGAGTATGAGACTCCAGTTGACAGTATCGGCACTCGTCTTTGCGGTCCTGAGCTGCGCATCGTGCGCCGCCGATCGGCCGGAGCATAGCACTACCAGTGATACCGCTCAAAACAGTCAACGGGAAGACCTCGATCGCTATGTCATGGAGCCGCCCAGGCTCAGCCTGAAAGAGGCTCTCTCGAGGTACCGGGCTTCGGATAGAGGCGCCGGCGTCCAGCTCCGGTCCGAAGATTATCTGGAGGCTGGCATCAATGCGATGAATCAGCGGGACTACGAATCGGCGGAGCTGATTCTCTGCGAGGCGATCCAGCGAGACCCGACAAACGGCAAGGCATACAAGGAGCGTGGTCGGGCCAGGCTGAACGGTGTCAATCCCAGGGACGACGAAGCCCTGAAGGATTTCAAAGAGGCCATCGAGCTCGGGGTGACCGAAGTTGTGGTCTATGACTATATGGCCCGGGTCTATGACGGCAAGAAAATCCCGACAAAAGCCATTGAAATACTCAGCGAAGGACTCGAGAAATTCCCCCGGAGTTGCTTGTTGCTGCAGAATCGAGCGGCTCAGTACCTGGAGCTCAAGAATGTCGACATGGCTCTTTCCGACTACGAAAGGATCCTGGCTATCGATCCCCGCAACTCGTACATCTATCTCGTGAGAGGACAGCTGTTCGAATCCCTCGGGCGCAATCAAGAAGCCCTGGCGGACTACAAGCAAGCGATCACCCACGAGAAGAAGTCCATCCCCATACCCCTGGGTCTGCAGCTTCGCAAAGCCAGGGGCGTTCTCCTGGGCAAGACCGGCAAGCACAGGGAAGCCGTTGAGCAGCTCAGCGACGCGATAGGCAAGGACCGGAGCGACGACGAGTCATACAGGCTCAGAGGGCTCGAGTATGAGGCTCTGGAAGACTACGCCAGCGCGCTCTCGGACTACACCAGATCCATCGAGCTGGCCCCGGATTTCGCCAGGGACTCCTATGTCTGCCGGGCAAGAGTCTACGAGACGATGGGCAAGAAAGACCTGGCCGCCAGCGACCGTGAAAAAGCCAGGAGTCTCAAGGAAGCTCCGGCGGAACGACCTGTCTATTGATCCTGCTAGAATCTAAATGTCCTGATCTACCGGATATCCTGATGCGTCTCCGGATTGCCTGCCTGATCGTTTTTCTTCCGTTCTTGCTTCATGCCTGCCATAGGGAAGAGCAGGGCGGATCTCCCGATACCACCAGCAGTGCCGCCACCCGCGCGACCGGAGAGGAGGATCTAGACCTCTTTACCAGCTCTCCCAGAGAGTCGAGAGAGCAGATGATCAACCGCTATGTCCGGCGCACGAGCAAGAGCGCTCCGATTACAGCCGAGCAGTATCTGGCGGCAAGCTGTGCCGCCATCGACGTCAACGACTACGAAGCCTCCGAAGTGCTCGCCGATGAATCGATCAAGCTGAGCCCGAAGAAGGCCAGGGCTTATCTCCTGCGCGGTCAAGCCCAGTGCAGCACATTGAGCGGCAAGTACGAGAATGCTCTGGCCGACGTGGAAAAGGCCCGGGAGCTGGGTCTTAAGGACCCGGACCTCTATATGACCCTGGGCAAGATCTATGACGGACTGGGCAGGACCCGGGAAGCCATCGATGCTCTCAGCCAGGGAATCGCTCTTTACCCCGAGCTCAGGAAGCTCTATAAGAGCAGAGCTTCTCTCAATCTTGCCCTGGGGGAAAAGGACAAGACCTTGCTCGATTATGACCAGATCTTGAAACTCGATCCCCGGGACTCACTCTGCCTGATTCTAAGGGCGCAGCTCTACGAGAGAGCCGGCGAAAACGAAAAGGCCCTGGACGATTACCAGCTGGCAGCCAGACCCGACCCCAAAGAAGGAAAGATCCCCAAGCGTCCGGTTGCGCTGAAGTTCCGGGCTATCCTCCTCGATAAGCTGGGCAGACACCAGGAGGCAGTCGCCGATCTCACCGCAGCGCTCGAGCTCGACCGGCAGGATGACGAAGTGCGCCGGCTCCGGGCCGTGCAATATATCGCTCTCAAAAAATTCGATCTCGCCCTGGCGGACCTGAATAGAGCCATAGAAAACGGTCCCGAGTTCGCCCAGCAAGCCTATCTCGATCGGGCGACGGTCTATGAGCTCACCGGCAAGACCGATCTGGCTCAGCAAGACCGCCAGTCAGCAAGCCGTTTGAAGAAGAAACCAGCCGAAAGACCGCTTTTCGAGCTCAAAGACAGCCAGTAGGACTATGAGAGGAAACTCACCTGCAGACTCTTTACTACAGGAGTTTTTCTTATAGATTAAAGGAAGTCTTTTAAGCGAGGGAGCCAATGGCTAATTTCAGAAAACCGCTCAACACCCAGGAGCTTGTCAGCTACGCTGTCAACAACAAGATCGACGTCGCCTCAACCACGGCTCTATCCAATTGCGGCGTTCTGAGACCACCGGGTCAGGAGCCCACCCCTGCCGCCGAGACCCCTGAGGCAGTGGCACCAGAGTCTGATCCGGCCCCCGCCCGGTCTCTGAAGAAGACCGTCAAACCCACCATGATCTTGAGCGTCGATAGAGTCTCGGGCGAACGCCCTCGCAAACTCAACGACGTGCTCGGCAATCAGAAGAAAGCCAGGAAGCCGGCTAAGACAATGCTCGAGATCGAAAAGAAGTCCACCGGCTTCCACTACTTCTCCGGAGCCGCCGAAGGCAAGACCTATACAGCCGAGCTTCGCTTCCGCGACCAGTTCGCCGCGGACCAGAGCCCGGATCTGACCGGAGATTCCCTGGAGAGCTCCGGGATCGAGACAGCCGATCGAGAGTGGAACAGCCTCGGCGACTTCTCGCCGGCGCCCATGGATTTCTCCCCCGATGCGGTGGATCTTGAGCCTGTCGATATGAGCCCGGAGATTCTCGACCCGGCGGATTCCGATTCTTCCGCCATGGGCATGCTCGAGATCATCGACGAAGGCTACCAGCCTCTCAATCCCACACCCCGGGGCTATCTATCCAGACCGGCCGAAGTCAGGGTCAACTATGGCGAGAATGAGACCAGCCTCTCGAGCCGTCCCGGCGGACTCATGGGCGGCGGGCTCGGTGAGAGCATCAGACAGGCCATCAGCGGCAAGAAGTGGGCGAAGCGCTCCGACCAGTCTTGAGTTGCAGTCGATATAGATCTTTTCTGGCGATCTTCCCTGTCGCCCTGCTCCAGCTTTGTCCCACTCTTGCCGCCGACAGGAAAAATCCGCCTCTCCCACCCCTGCAAGCCCTCACCCCGAGCCTTGATCGGCTCCCCCCTCAGAAAGAGCTCCAGGGCAGGATCGAAGACGGCTACGATCCCACTGTTCTCTCCATCCCCCGCTCGGACAGTGCAAGCGCTTACAATGCCGGCTTGAAGCTCTACGAGAAAGGTGACTTCGCCCGGGCCCTGGCGGCCTTCCGCATCGCCCTCCAGTCCGCCGAGCGCAGCTTCGGCGCCCGGGATCCCCGTGCCCTGAGCGCCCGCAAAGCGATAGCCAGTACCGCTCCCCATGTATCAGCCCGGCGTCTGCTCGGCTACGAGACCGCCAGCAAAGACATTCACGATCTGAGAGGGACGGTCACCGCCGTCTTCCCGCCTTCCCTGGCCTGGCTCGGCGGTCTCAAGAAAGGCGATCGGGTGACGAGCGCCGAAAGGCTCCGGGACGGCAGCTACAGCCTCGACATCAGGAGAGACGGCAAGCTCTATGCCCTCGAATTGAGAGCCGGCGGAGAGCCACCAGCCAGAGGAGCGACACAAGCGACTTCGAATTCGCTGCTCACCGGATCGATCAGACACCCCGAGCTTCTCGATCGATACAGAGACAGACTCGCTTCTTATGACTGCGCCCTGCTTATCGATTGCTCGGGAAGCATGGGAGACCGGATAAGAATCAAGGACCTCAGCCCGGACGGCCGCCTGCTCAGCCGCTGGAACTGGTGCAGGCAGGAGAGCCTGGAGCTCCTGCGTGAGGGCGGCTCCTTATTTCCTTATGGGATAACCATCGTGCCTTTCACCCGCACGTTCACTGTCATAGGCAGCGCCCGGGCCGACCGGATCGCCCGGGTCTTCGAAGACTACACCCCCGATGGTGGCACCAATATAGCCGCGCCCCTGGCTTTTATGCTGAGCGATTATTTCAAGCGCAAAAGCAGCTCGAGGAGCGCTCGTCCCCTGGCCATAGCCGTTCTCTCCGATGGCGAGGGCAATCCTGATAGCCTCAGGCATGTGATCGTCTCGGCCACGCAGCAGATGAGCGATCCCGGAGAAGTCCTCATAACTTTCCTGGGTGTGGACGAATCCGAGGCGGGCAGACCGGTGATCGAAGCTCTCGACAACGACCTGGTAAGCTCCGGAGCCAGGTTCGATATCGTCGACTCCCGCGGCTTTTCGGAGCTCAGGCAGTACGGGCTTCTGAAGATGCTTGTGGCGGCACTGATCGAAAAGCGGGTCGAGTAAAGCCAGGTCGTTAATATGGTACGATGGCGCGTTATGAAAAAGATAAACAGGAATATAATCACTGGCTCGATGGTGCTGCTTCTCTCGACAGGACTGACTGCCTGTGGAGGCGGCGGCGATGCCGGCTCCGGCAATATGCAGGGCGCACCGGGAGCGCCGCAGACAGGCATGATGCCCGGCGGCGGCGGTGGCGGAGACTGGCAGGAGATGAAAATCGACGGAGCCACCGTCCGATTCGAGATGCCCAAACCCATCAAGATGCAGGAAGACGCCAGTGTCGGCCAGGTTCTCTATGTTGCTCAGAACACCAAGGAGAAAATGTCTTTCCGGGTCGGCATCACCAAGCGCAATTATGATGAAGACCAGAAAAAAGGTCTCACCGACGAGCAGGTGCTCACCCAGTACGCTCAAAAGGTTCTGGCAGCCACCCAGCAACAGTTCGCTCAAATGGGCTTCAAGACCCAGTTCCAGCCCAACGGGTCGGCCAAGCTAGCCACCGGTATCGCCCAGGAGTATGTCGGACAGGTCGGCAAGGCAACGGTTGTGGAGCGTTTCTACGTCAACAAGCAGGGACTCTATATGGTGGAAGCCACCACCCAGAACACTGAAAATCCCGATTTCGTGCGCTTTCTCAATTCGTTTACGCCTTAATTGCCAAGGAGACAGAAGCAATGACTACTAAAATGGTGGCAGAAGAGATTTCGGCCGAGCAATATTTCGACGCTTATCTCAAATTCGAATGCAGCCCTCATGCTCTCAAAAAAATGGTGGACGACGGCACACCGGTGCAGATCATCGACATGCGCACCGCCAGGGCCTATGAGAAAGGGCATGTTCCCGGTGCCGTCAACATCGAGCTCAAAGGTCTTCCCGAGCATCTGAAAAGCATGGACAAGGGTGTCCCGGTGGTGGTCTATTGTTACGACACATACTGTCATGTCGCAGCCCGGGGCGCCTTGCTCCTGGCCAGGCATGGTTTCAACGTCCAGAAGCTCCTGGGCGGCTATGACGTCCTGGTGGAGAAATACCCGGCTTTTCCGAAAAGCGGCTCCGCCGGCGTCTGCACCGACAAAGAGACCTGCTCCTGAGTTGATCACTCTCTAGAGCGATTTTGACTCTTCGATTCAATCTTGCCGTTACCGCCTCTCGAACCGGGGGCATTCTCTGACTGGTCGCAATTCTCCGGAGGACGCCATCCATAAGACCTGCGATCTCGGCACAATTAATCTCGATTGCCATCAATCGATCTCCGGGGAGGTTTCCATGTCCAGCTGTCTAACAATAAAAAGCTTTCGGCTGATCCTTCTTGGAGTGGCCCTCTATCTGGCGGGCACCGTAGCGAGGATGGCATTCATCACCGAGCTTCCCATGATCGTTGCCGCCGGTCTCGGATTGGTGGCATTCTCATTGATCCTTCTCGTTTTCGAGAAGCGCTGGAGCGAGAAATCGAACCTGGCGATATCCCTCAATGTGCTTGCCCTGGCTCTGATTGCCGTAAAGCTCACCGGATTTTGATCTAATCGAGCATTTCGATGAGGAGCCCGTGCCCTTTCAGGAGATTGAGGGCATCGGGCTCCACCAGACGCTTGCTTCCAGGCGCCAGGAATGCCATGTCACCCCGGCCCGGAGAGTTCGGGAAAATCACCCATCGATCGGCGCCCCCGGGGATCGAGACCAGTCCGGGCATATCTTTGCCCGGTCCCGGCTTGAGATAGAGCTTGCGGCCGTCCCTGGTAGTGTAAATCGCCTGGCCCGAGCGCTCGCCGGTCTTTCGAGCGCCTTTCAGAGAAGGGACCTGATAGCGATTGCCGCCTTCTTTCAGGACGAAAGACAGCGTCCCGTCCGGATCCGCGGTTACTTTCGTACCGTTTTTCAAGACAAAGTCGCGGCTCTGAGCCGAGACCACCTCCTCCGGGAGAGGTTTCCGGCGTGCCTGTTTCTGGATGATATTCTGTCTTACTTTTATAAGCTGATTGGCGATGGAGGCGGCATCAGGCTTTTTGACATCCGGAGTTGCCTGGCAGAATGCCGGGGAGCTCGTGAGGAATATCGACAGGCAAAGGACGGACAGGGGCTTCTTCATAGTTCTAGGCCTGCCCAGGCTCAGCACTCTCCTAACGAAATCGGCTAGAATTTGCTTCTCTCTACAGATACCGGACCGGAGGCTGTCATGACTGTGCTCACCAAGACCCGCGCCTATCGTCTCACCGACTTCGATTACAACAAGATCAGTCCTGCCGATGTGGACCTGCCCCCTCTTGGTCCCACCGACGTCCTGGTGGAGATGAAAGCAGCTTCCCTGAACTACAGAGACTTCCTGATCGCCGGCGGTCTCTACAACCCGAGCTTCAAGCTTCCTCTGGTCCCCCTCTCGGACGGGGCCGGTCAGGTGGTGGAGACCGGCTCCCGGGTGCGTGCATTCAAGCCCGGCGATAGAGTAGCCGGTATATTCATGCAGGACTGGGTGGCGGGACCGATTGACGGGACCTGTGGAAAGAGCGCCCTGGGCGGTGAGATCGACGGCGTGCTCCAGAATCACAGAGTCTTCCCCGAGACCGGTCTGGTGAAGCTGCCCGGCGGCTATTCTTTCGAGGAAGGAGCTGCCCTTCCCTGTGCCGCTGTCACGGCCTGGAATGCCCTTTTCGAGAGCGGCAGCTTGAAGCCCGGGCAGAGTGTCCTGGTCATGGGCACCGGCGGAGTCTCCCTATTCGCCCTGCAGTTCGCCAGAGCGGCAGGCGCCCGCATCTTCGCTACTTCCAGCAAAGACGATCGCCTCGAGCTGCTCGAGAGCATGGGCGCCAACCATACGATCAACTATGTGAGCAATCCGGATTGGGACAAAGAGATCCTTGACGCCACCGACGGTGCCGGTGTCGATCATATAGTCGAGGTGGGTGGTGCCGGAACACTGCCTCGCTCGATCAATTGTATAGCCGCCGGCGGCGAGATAAGCGTCATCGGAGTGCTGGCCGGCATGGGCAAAATCGATCCGATAAGAGTGCTGATGAAAGCTATCAGGCTGCAGGGTATTTTCGTGGGCTCCCGGGAGATGTTCGAGAATATGAACCGCGCTCTGGAAGTCAACGGGATCAAACCGGTGATCGACAAAAAAGTCTTCGGCGCCGATGAGGCTTCCGCCGGGATCGAGTATATGAAAAACGGCAGTCACACCGGCAAGATCGTCCTGCGCTTCTGAGGCTATTTCAAATGACCGTGTCCGAGCGCCCATACATCTTCTACGAGCTGACCAACAGCATATGCAGCCGCTGTCTCAGAAGAGCGGAAGCCAAGATCGTCTTTCAAGACGAGCGGGTCTATATGCTGAAAAACTGTCTGGATCACGGTCTCGAGCGGGTTCTCATCTCCACCGACGTGGACTATTACAAGACCTGCCGGAACTTTCTCAAGCCCGGACAGATCCCCCTGCGCTTCAATACCCGCACCGATCTCGGTTGCCCTTACGACTGCGGGATCTGTCCCGATCACGAGCAGCATAGCTGTATTACGCTGATCGAGGTGAGCGAGCGATGCAATCTCGAATGTCCGGTATGTTATGCCGACTCCAGCCCTAAGAAGGGCTCTCACAGGAGCCTGGAGCAGATCGAGTTCATGCTGGACGAGCTGGTGAAAAACGAAGGCAAGCCGGATGTGGTACAGCTCTCCGGCGGCGAGCCCACCATTCATCCGCAATTTTTCGAGATCATGGAGCTTGCCCGGAGCAAGCCTATAAGGCACCTGATGATCAATACCAACGGAGTGAGAATCGCCAGGGAAAAGGACTTCGCCCGGCGGCTCGGCGAATATATGCCCGGTCTGGAGATCTATCTCCAGTTCGACAGTCTCGAAGCAGCGCCCCAGATCGATCTGAGAGGTCTCGATCTCACCGAAGTGCGCCGCCAGGCCATAGAGAATCTCAATGAGTTCGGGATCTCCACCAATCTCGTGGTCACCCTGAAGAAAGGTCTCAACGACAGCGAGATCGGCGCCATCATCGGCTATGCTCTGAGCCAGCCCTGTATTCGCGGAGTGACGTTCCAGCCGATCCAGAGCGCCGGCAGGCTCGACGGTTTCGACCCGGCCAGGGACCGGCTCACCCTGGGCGAGGTGAGACAGATGATTCTCGAGCAGTCGAGCATTTTCGGTCCCGAGGACATCATTCCGGTGCCATGCCATCCTGATTGCATCGCCATGGCTTATGCCCTGAAGGCAAGAGACGGAAAGACAGTCCCTCTCTCCGGTCTGATCGGCAAAGAGGTCCTTCTTGGTGGCGGGGGCAATACCATAAGATATGAAGCCGATGAGGCGGTTCGCCAGCGTCTCTTCAGTCTCTTTTCCCTCAACCAGACACCCGGCAGCACTTCCCATGCCGTGGGCGACTTGCTCTGCTGCCTGCCCCGCCTGGAGCATCCCGGCGACCTCTCCTACGAGAATATATTCCGGATTATCGTCATGGAGTTCTTAGACCCGCACAATTTCGATATGCGCTCGGTGAAACGCTCCTGTGTCCATATCGCGCATACCGACGGGCGGATCATTCCTTTCGATACCTATAACATCTTCTACAGGCAGGGGCTCGATGTCAAAGCCCTGTCAGGCAAGAAAGAGGTCGGCTGCTCCACATGATCACCGCCCTCAGTACCGGCCCCATTCTTACATTTCTCGCCTATCTCTCCGGGATGGCTATCTTCTTTGTCTTCTCCCTGCGCCGGGGCTTCGACAAGCAGGGCACGGCGCTTATAATGATCGCCGGTCTGGTCGGGGGCGTGGTCGGGGCGAAGCTGACTCGCATGCTCTTTCTTGCCGGCACCGGTCTCGATCCTCTCAGCCTCTTCGCCCATCCTGACGGCCGCACCATCACCGGCGGCGTGCTCTTCGGATGGCTTGCCGTGGAGCTGGCGAAGAGACGTCTAGGCGTCAATCGCTCCACCGGCGACGGCTTCGCCCTGGCTCTCTCCTTTGGAGAGTTCGTCGGCCGGCTCGGGTGCTTCTTCAATTCCTGCTGCTGCGGCGCCGCTGCCGCCTCGATACCGTGGGCGGTGTATCAGGACGGAGCCATGCGGCATCCCGCCCAGCTCTATTCGGCGGTCTGGTCCCTGACGATTTTCCTCTCTCTGCTTCTAGCCACCCGATTTCTCGAGACAAGAAGAGAAGGAGATCTTTTCCGTTACTATCTGATCGCCTGGGGGAGCGGACGCTTTATTCTGGAATTTTTCCGCGAACGCACCGAAGTGGTGGCCGGGCTTTCTCTGGCCCAGTGGCTGTGCCTGGAGATCGCTCTTGCCATGGCGGTGGGATTGATTGTCAGAGCCAGAAAGAAGGAGACCGCCTGACTATGGATATGCCACTCTGCGACTGGTGCGGACAGCCGGTGATGCCGGACTCGGACCTCTGCGAGAAATGCCACCAGGCCCGCAAAGACGTGGAAGAAGGCAATCTGCTGCCCGCGGTACCCGAGAGGCAGAGTAAGCCTGACAGCGCTCTTGCCACCACCGGCCGGGTCCTGGTCTTTCTGGGCAAGGGAGTAGCGGCGCTCTTTCTGGCGGTGATCATGGTGGTGGCTGCTGCCGTGGGGACCTGCTCTTCCATTTTCGGGACCATCGCCCTGAATCCGCCCCTGCTCTTCCTGGCCTTCCTGGGCTTCGGAACAGCGTATCTCATGTTTCGTCTGATACGCTATATGTACCAGGAGCCGCAAAAGATGATCACCGCGGAGAAGACGATTGAAGATATCGACGAGACGAGGATAGAGCCATGACCAGAGAAATGGGCGAAAAGTTCGAGGGCCTGGCCTTCACCTTCTGCAAAGCCGCAACCATCATCCTTCTCACCCAGAAATATGCCCTGCCTGTAGCCGCCGGTCTTGCCGCCATCTTCTATATGCTCGCCTATGCCAGCGGCAAGAAAGACACGCGTTGCTTCCTCGTCTGGCCGCCCCTGATTGCCGGAATCTGGGCGACGGTGGCGGCGGTTTCCACCTATCTGATCATTAATCCCCTGTGAGATTGCTCCTGTGATCAGGCTGCTCGAATCGCACAATCGCTGGCGCCGCCGGCCCGGAAAGGACTCCGAGAGGGAGCTCCGGGAGTCCCTCCTGGCGATGGGGCACGAGCCGGCAGAGGACAGCCCGGCAATACTCGAGACTCTCGAGCGTGTCCTGGACAACCCCTCTCACCGCCTGGCGGCATACGGGACCCTGAGACCCGGAAAGAGCAATCACCATATCGTCTCACATATCAGGGGAGAGTGGCTTCCCGGACTTGCCACCGGGCTGATTCGCGAAGTGGCAGGCTATCCCTCTTTCCGTTTTCAGGAGAAGGGCCCGGAGGTAGGGGTCGAGGTCCTGGTGTCCGGCGATCTTCCTCGATACTATCCGGATATAGACTATTTCGAGGGCGGGCTCTATGTTCGCGTGCTCGTCCCGGTAAGGCTCGAGAAAGGCGGCGGGAGCATCGTGATCTGCAATATCTACGAGGGGGTTGAAAGGAAGTATTGAATTCTCCTCCTTTTTCATGGTATTGCCTTCTTTCACGACCTGTATGAGGAGATGGCAAGATGAGCGAAGGCGAAAAGCGCAAGTGTCCGGGCTGCGGCTCCGAGGATATATTCGAGACCGAGTGGGTGGCCTGGGACGCCGAAGGGGTCGATGCGGTCCTGGTCAAGAAGGGACTGATCCTTAAGGACATGGAGCGCCCGGTCTGTGTGGTCTGCCTGGGCTGTGGTCTGGTCTCCAACTTCCTGAGCGCGGAGCAGATCGGCAAAATCAAAGCGGCTCGCGCCACCGAGACCGCAGAACAGCATTAGTTCAAGGGAGATCATGATATGAAGAGGTTCGGTCAGATATTAGTCGCCCTCAGCCTCGGCATCGCCGTGTCCGGGTCCTTTACTGGCACCGCATTCGGGGCGGAGGTCGCCTATATGGATAACCACTGCTCGCCCACCTCGGACTTCTATGTCTATGCCAACGGCACCTGGCTCAAGAAGACTCCGATACCGGACGAATACGACAAGTGGGGACAGCTCAATATCATCCACGACAAGAACCTCAGTCTCCTCAAAGAGATCATGGAAGCTGCAGCAGCAAAAGAGGACGCCGAGCCCGGGTCCAACGAGCAGAAAATCGGCGACTTCTATGCCGCAGCCATGAACACCGAGAAAATCGAGAAAGACGATCTCGCCCCACTGAAAGAAGAGCTCGATGCCATTGCCGCCATCAAGAGCCGGGATGATCTGCTTGGCACCGCTGCCAGGATCCAATCCCGGGGCATCAATGCGATGTTCAACTTCAGCTCCGGTCAGGACTTCAAGGACAGCACCAGGGTAATAGGGCAGCTCTGGCAAGCCGGTCTCGGCCTTCCGGACCGCGACTATTACACCAACGAGGACGCTCACAGCAAAGAGCTCCGCCAGAAGTATGTCGCTCACATCGGCAGAATGCTGGAGCTTTCCGGATACAAGAAAGAGGAAGCAGCAGCCGCTGCCTCCAAGATCATGAAACTCGAGACCGCTCTTGCCGAGGGCTCGATGAAGAACACCGACCTGAGAGATCCCGACAAGGTCTACCACAAGATGACCGTCTCCACTCTCAGCGATCTCACCCCCAATTTCTCCTGGACCGCTTACCTGAAAAACGTCGGCCGGCTCGATGTCGGCGACATCAATGTCGGTCAGCCGGACTTCTTCAAGACCCTGGACAAGCAGCTAACCGATACCAGTGTTGCCGACTGGAAGCATTACCTGACCTGGCACCTGGTGGATGCCGCGGCGCCATATCTCTCCACGCGATTCGTGGACGCTGATTTCGATTTCCACGGTCGCACTCTCACCGGCAAAAAACAGAATCTCCCTCGCTGGAAAAGAGTGATCAATGCCGCCGACCGGGCTCTTGGCGAAGCGGTGGGGCAGCTCTATGTCAACCGCACTTTCTCGCCGGAGGCGAAAGAAAGAGCTCTCGATCTGGTCAACAAAATGAAAGAAGTCCTGAAAGAGGACCTGGCCAGTCTCGACTGGATGGATGACGCAACCCGAAAGAATGCCATCGCCAAGCTCGAGAAATTCGGTCTCAAAATAGGCTACCCGGATCGCTGGCGCGATTACAGCAAGCTCGAGATCGACCGCGATTCCTACCTCAAGAACATCCTCAGTGCCGAGCGCTTCGAGTTCGCCAGACAGCTAGATAAGATCGGCAAGCCCGTGGACCGCAACGAATGGTTCATGAGCCCCCAGACAGTGAACGCCTACTACAGCGCCGAGCTCAACGAGATCGTCTTTCCCGCAGGCATTTTGCAGCCGCCGATTTTCGATCCGGACGCCGACGACGCCACCAATCTCGGTGCAATGGGCATGGTCATCGGTCACGAGATGACTCATGGCTTCGACGATCAGGGGAGCAAATTCGACGGGGACGGCAACCTGAAAAACTGGTGGTCGGAAGACGACCTCAAACGTTTCAAGGCTCGTATAGCCCTGATCGAGAGTCAATACGAAAGCTATAGAGTGATCGACGACCTCCATTTCAAAGGCAAGCTGGTGGCAGGCGAAGCCGCTGCCGATCTCGGTGGTCTCACCATCGCTTACAAGACCCTCAAGAAAGTCTGCCCCGACCTGAAAGAGAAAGACGATAACGGATTCACCCCGGAGAAAAGATTCTTCCTCTCGTTCGCCCAGGCCTGGGCGACCAATATCAGGCCCGAGAAAGAGCGTCTCATGCTGGCCACCGATCCCCACCCGACACCGCACTATCGCGTCAACGGCACAGTGGCCAATATGGACGTCTTCGAGGATGTCTTCGGAGACGATGAGAAGACAGCCTCGATGATGCTGCCATCCGACAAGCGTTGCCGTCTCTGGTAACCCCCGAGGAAGAAGGCATCAGGCCCCGGCGATGGCGAAGAAGTTTCGGCGTCCCTGGAAGTCCACGCCAACTATCTTGATGCTTCGATAAAGCCGCTGCCGCCAGACGAAGACATACCACCAGCAGGTATTGAGGGCGGTCTCGAAGGGGAGCTCGCGGTAGAGCACCGTGGCCAGCAAGTGCGTGCCCCGCTCGTCGGCATACTCAGACACCGAGTTGACCATGCAGAACCCGCCCTGCTGCAAAATCACCGAGCTCCTCCTGGCCTTTTCCACCGCCGCCGCGCCGGTTTGCTCGGGGACTTCGGCAAGCAGGGAGAGGACACCATGCTCGGTATCGTCACCATCCATGAGGGCAGCGGCGAGCTTTCGCCAGATTGCCAGGTGAAGCTCCTCCTGGCTCGAGCTCAGTGCGGCAAGAGCCTCGAAAGGCGATCCCAGGTCGCCGGTATCGAAGAACTGCTTCAAGTCCATATTGATCTCGTAGTGAGGCAGCCTGCTGAATTTGAGATCGAGAGGCGCGAAGGCATGAACGTCGACGCTGTATCGGTGGAACCCCCTTATCTGGATTCCCCGGCACCAGGCAAGGCTCCAGTCGCCTACCGGCATCGCCAGGGGGCTCGAAGCAAGGGCGACATTCACCGAAGCGGTCTCGCCTGCTTCGATCAGCTCGCATATAAGATTGCGAAGCTCCGCCGATACCAGGACATTATCTTTCGAGGCGGACAGGGCCTGGGCGAAATGACGACGCGCACCGGCTATGTCCCAGTTTTTGAGACAGATCCGGCCCAGAATCGCTCGGGCTGTCTGCACGGCATATTGATTGCGCGAAACCCGCCTGCCCTTGCCGAATTCCTCGAGGAGCTTTTCGGCGGTGCTGCTGGCTCCGGTCTGATCCCGGACCCGGTTGAGTTGCCTGCGAGCGAGCCGGGCCAGACAGAGTGACCGGCTCGCCGGTCTGGCAAGACCGCAGAGTCCCTCAAGCTCGCTTTTCAGGAGGGTAGTCACCGCCTCGCTGTCACCGGCAGCAGGGCCGCTGAAAGCATCCTCGAAAAGAGCGGCGATCCGATCGGGCCAGTAGGGATTGTCCGGCTCGAGAGCCTTGCCTTCCTGGAGCAGATCAAGAGCGCGCTCCGGATCTGAGAAAGAGAAAAATGCGGCAGCATGTCTGAGGAGACGGGTATCACCGGGGTGCCGGCTCAAATGCTCGAGCCAGATCTCGCACGCGGAGTCGAATACGAGATCGCCATCGGTTTGCGGATCCAGACGCAGGATTTCGCTATCGAACAGCTCGTGGCCGGGCTTGTTCCTGACGAACCACAGAATATGCTCCTCAAGCTTGCGGCGGAATCGAAGCCCCCGGTTTCGTCTTGTCCAGTAATAACCAAGCAGTTCGATCCGCGAAGAAAGCTTGGACAGGCGCTTCTCCAGATCGATCACATCCCCGGGGAAAAGATCGGCGGCGCCAAGAGCTGTATCTATACTGCGTCCCAAACAAGCCTCTCCGAGCTCTCCCCAGCAAAATGATACAGTAAGAGGAATTATCGGGCATAATTTCAACAATTTAGAGAGCGATTGGGCTTTACTTTCTTTGGTGGAGGAACTATCACAACCCTGGTAGTGCCGAACCAGAGGGCCGCGTGTCGGCGCTTTCGTAGACACTGAGGCCGGCTCCCGGTTTCTCATCGGTCAGGGAAAGGAGCCAGCCGCGCCCGGAATGAATGTCAGCTTGTAGATATCGCGTAGGCAGGAGTCTCCGCCTACAAGATCCGAATCTCGTCCAGAGGCAGGATGTTGAAATAGGCCAGCGGGCAGATGTTTCGCCATAAAACAGGGGCCACCAGAAGAATGGCAGGCACCAAAGGAACAATTAGTTTCCAGAAAATGTCCAGCGGACGCACCTGACCTAGGTGACCGAGCAACGGCTGGTTTTGACTAAGCAGGTAAATGAACGCAAGAAACACGACACCAGCAATCGCTCTCAGGAGCACAGCCACTCGCGACCAACCTCTTCCGTGAAAGGACAGAACTTGAGCTTGAGATAGGTTGAGAGGACACATTGGCACTGGTAACCTCCGACGGCTCACGAGGAAGCAAGTTTGGTCTTGAGTTTCTTTCCTTGTCCCAATTGATCACTTGCCTTGACTACAACCGCATCTCCAGGTGACAAGTCCCCGAAGACCTCCACTGTGTCGCCTAATGCCTTGCCCACTCTGACATCGATCCATTCGGTCGTATCATCCCTGACGCGGATGACAAATCGCCTCTCAGTGTTTGTGACAACTGCTGTTCGCGGGACTATAAGCGATTCGCCCTTTCTTTCCACCGGCCAACTTACTTCAGGATACATGCCAGGCTCAAGCTCACCGGTATCGTTGTACACATCCAGTTCAACAGGCATGGTGCGTGTTTTGATATCAAGCGCATGTCCAATCCGCTTTACCTTCCCTGAAAACACTTTGTCCGGAAAGGACGGCACGCTAAATGACACGGAAGTCCCGAGAGTAACTCCGCTCAGCTCTGTCTCGGGAACGGCGACTACAAGACGCAAAACCGATATTTGCTGCACGCGCACCATTGGAGTGCTAGTGGTTCCGGTGCCTGTTGGCGGGCTTACAAAACTACCCTCATCTACGTTTCTTTCAGTGATTACTCCATCGAACGGTGCGTAGATCTTCAGGTATTCCTCCATCTGCTTTGCTGAGACAGCCGAGTCTTGAGCTGACAGAGCCTTCTTTCGTGCCGTTTGGATCTCTGCCTCGGCAGCCTTCACTAGCTCTCCCAGTGCTTTGAGCCGCGCTTTGCTTGCCTCAAAGGTTTTAGCTGCTACATCGACCTCGTTTTGTACGACCGAGCCCGGATAGGCTTCGGCGGCTTCTTTCATGCGTCTATAGGTTGTCTCATCACTTTCCAATTTTGCTCTAGCCTCCAGTTCTTGGGCTTTGGCAGCGTGCCATCGCCGTTCCGCCTCTGTTTGAGTAACCTCGGCAGCGCTAGCGCTTTGACTCGATTGTCTCTTCTGTGCCACCAACTCCGGTGCATCCATCTTGATTATCAATTGTCCTCTTCTCACAATAGAGCCGCGATCAACCCCCATCCAGCTCACAAATCCGGCAACCCGAGGGTACAATCCAACATTACGGTAGGCCACGAGCTCACCAGGAAGCTTAGAGTGATAACTCACAAGCTCGCGCCTCACATGCGTTACAGCAACAGTCTCGACTGCTTCCTTGTTACTTTCTTGTCTGCTTTCAGGATGCTCGCTCTGTCCGCATGCGCTAAGACAGACAACAGCAGCAATCGCTATGCTGCTTGTCTTCCACTTCAATCCCTTTCGATTTATCATTCTGCCTCACCTATTGCCAGAGCAAGCTCGTCTTGGTCAAGTCGAGCAATCAACGAAGCTGGTTGCCGATTCACCTTCGCCTGAAGCAAACTAAAAATTGCCGGAAGCACAAAGAGCACCGCAGGAAACGATGCCAGAAGTCCGCCTATCACCGCGCGACCCAGTGGCGCAGTCTGCTCGCCGCCTTCCCCAAATCCGATTGCCATTGGTGTCATGCCGGCAATCATTGCCAGGCTCGTCATCATAATCGGCCGCAGGCGACCTGTGCCGGCATCCACAGCAGCATCAACCGCTGCCTTTCCTCGTTTCCTGTTTTTCTCCGCAAATGCCACCAAGAGAATGGCGTTGGCAACGCCTATTCCGGTCGCCATGATTGTCCCGATAAATGACTGAATGTTTACACTTGTTCCAGTAACCAACATTGCCAAAATCGCACCGCACCACACTGCCGGAATGGCGCATACTACAACACAAGCCAACCGTACACTTTGAAAGACCCCTGCCAGCATGATGAAAATTACAAGAACAGCCAACACCAATCCAATCGAAAGCCCAGACATTGCCTGATTAAGCGGTTCGACCTGGCCTCTTACGTTGACTGCCACACCCCTTGGAGGAGTGCCTAGTGTTTTCAAAGCCTGTGAAACGACTGCTGAAGCCTTGCCCAGATCATTGTTCGCTATATTGGCGGTAATCGTAATCATTCGCTGCATGTTGTAACGGTCGTATTCTCCCGGCATGTTGCCGAACTCGACTCTGGCAACGTCGCCTACAAGTGGGTGCTGTGCCGCGCCCAGCGTCGCTGGAACTGACTTAACATCATCCACGGATTGCATCATGTACTGCGGCACTTCCACCTGGACCTGGTAACCCACGCCTGACTTCGGATCTCTCCAGTAATTCGGCACGATGAACCGGCTCGATGAGGTTGCAGCAACCAGAGAGCGACCGACCTGCTCCACGGTTACGCCCATCTGACCGGCTCGTTCTCTGTCGACCTTCACCTCAACGGTTGGATAATCCAGAGCTTGTGCAATCTGAACATCCCGCAGAACACCAATCCGTTGTACCGTCTCCAGCACTTTCTCCGCATATCTCCTTGTCTCTGCGAAGTTGGGCCCTGAGACAACTACTTCAAGCGGTGTCAACGCTCCAAAGTTCATGACTCTGCTTACAATGTCACCGGGCTCAAATGACACGGTCACATTCGGAAGCAGCTCCTTCACACGCTGCCGTATCCGTTCCCTCAGGAGCCCCGACTTAATACCATGAGTTTGCTTCAGCTCGACAGAAAGCACCGATTCATGCGGACCGCTTGTCCATAGATAAATGGCGCTAATCGGATAGCTCGGTGGTTGAGTGCCGGCATACCCGAGCGTCAGGGCGACATTGTCTTTGCCGACAACATCCGCTATCGCATCAAGGGCTTTGAGAGTAAGCTCCCTTGTTCTTTCGACTCTTGTTCCAGTCGGCGCCCGCAACCGCAACTGTAGTTGAGTGCCATTTTCTGTCGGGAAGATCTCCGTGGCCAGCAATTGAAAGCCAAAGAAGGCGATGACTCCGCTCACCAGAAAATAAGCGGACGAAAGAAGCCAGCGAACTTTTATAGCTCCTTTGAGCGTCTGTGAATAAGCATGCTTCAGCTTCTCGAACTAGCCTTCGCTTTCGTGAATAGAACTGTTTAGAAACCAGCCGCATAGGACCGGCACGAGCGTGCTGGACAGAAGGTACGACGCCAGCATTGCGAAGCCCACTGCAAGAGAAAGTGGTTCAAAAAGCGCTCGTATGCTGCCCTTCATGAAGAAAGCTGGAATGAACACCGCAAAGACAGCCAGCATGGCAAGCAGCCTGGCTGTGACCGTCTCGTAGCTTGCCAGAACTACAGAGAGAATCCCTTCTTTGCCCTCAGCTAATCTGGCATGAATACGCTCCATGACGACGGTTGCTTCATCGACTAATATCCCTATCGCCAGCGTCAAGCCGCCCAATGTCATGATGTTGATGGTTTGGCCTGCCAGCCATAACAGAACGACTGCAATCACAAGGGCAAAAGGGATTGTCAGAACTACGATGGCCGCGCTTCTAATGTCTCTCAAGAAAAGCAAGATCATAAGTCCTGTTAGTAGCGCACCGCTTGCTCCTTCGAAAATCAGGTTACGCAGCGAGTTTGTCACATAGACTGACTGATCAAATACAAAATCCAATTTGATATCTTCAGGAATGAGTGACCTCATTCTCGGAAGTTGCGCCTTTACCCGATTCACTACATCGAGCGTTGACGCGTCGGCTCTTTTGGTCACCGGAATGTAAACAGTTTGGCGGCCATCAACAAGCGCGTAACCAACCAGGATGTCGCTTGCATCCTCAATTGTTGCCACATCTCTCAGAAATACGGTTGGTCCTGCCCCCAACTTCAATGGAATAGATTGTAGTTCCTGGATGTCCGAAACCACGGAGTTCACCGGTGCCAGACGATTCAGATCCCCTGTTCTCACATTGCCGGCCGGCAATATCACATTCCCGGCTGCCACTGCCTTCACAATCTCATCAGCAGACATTCTGTATGCTCTCAGCCGTTTTGGATCGACCCTGATCACCACCGTTCGCTGGTTGCCACCAAAGGGTGGAGGGTAAACGCACCAGAAACGGCATCTTGAGAGTTGGCTGATGGCGTGGCAGCATGACGGTTGAAGCTTTGCGCCGTTGCGAAGCTCGAGCGAGTTTTCTGCAGGAGAGAAAAATGTTTCTACCGGAT